>Ga0255334_1000227_pt1 | contig 55927 bp, 46 predicted proteins | sample EtOH5_35cm_T3_12_FD_202080 | JGI IMG/M metagenome (GOLD analysis project Ga0255334, IMG submission 202080) | Sandy soil microbial communities from University of British Columbia, Vancouver, Canada - EtOH5_35cm_T3_129 | ecosystem: Engineered > Artificial ecosystem > Sand microcosm > Unclassified ...
GTAGTGTTAATAATTCTTACTACATTTTAATGCAATACGGAGGGAAAATCAACCAAAATCCCTTTACGCGTCAAGGCTTTCTAAGTTCGGAGTAGACCTGTAGTGTGAAAAATTCCGGGAACTATAGTTAATTGACTTTGAGCGACTTGCAATTAAACACAGCAAGGCTAACCGAATAAGAAAGTTGGATGTGTTTTACGGTGGTGTGGGAGGTCGGCTACTCAACTGATTGATGGCCTCCTATCCGATTTGACCGGCAGCGCAGTCAATGAAGCCTGCGGAACTGCTCCGGCGTCATGCCGACCGCCTTGCGGAAGGTGGCGACGAAATGGCTGACGTCGCGGAAGCCTGCGGCCCGGGCAATGTCGCCGACGGTGCCGCCCCTTGGCCCGAGAAGCAGCTCTTTGGCTTTGCGCAAACGGACCTGCACAAAATATACGTAAGGCGATCTGCCGAAGGTTTGCTGGAACAGCGTATTCAGATGCCTGCCGGAGAGGCCAAGCACGGCGGCGAAGTCCCTAAGCCCGGCATCGGGATTGTCGAAGTGCTGCTCCATCCACAGCAGCAGCGGCTGCAGCTTCTCCAAATTGCGGGCTATCGTCAAGTTGTGATGAAGGCGGCCGTATTTACTTAAGCGCCCGATAAACCGGTAAGCGTCCGCCGAGGTTTCCAGGCCAAGCCGGTCATCCCCGGCTTCGAGCCGCTCCAGCGTCGCGAACAGCAGGCTGCCCAACCCTGCCTCCGGCTCCCAGCTGAAAAAAGCCGATTCCCGGATGCCAAACGCTTTTACGATGTCCGCGGCCGCTGCGCCGCCAAACGTCAAATACAGCGTTTTCCAGCTGCTTTCCTCGGCTTCATAGGCATGGCTCTCCCCAGGAAACAGCAGCATACCGCTGCAAGGAGGCAGGCTTACCGTCCGGTTGTTGCCGCTGACCAGACTTCCCGCGCCATCCACCGTTTGAATCCAGTGGTACAGCGGGTAGCCGTTCGGGCGATTGATTTTTTCCTGATCGGGGTTATACCCGACGCTTTCGACGATTAAGGGCAGCGATTGCTCTCCGGATGGGGTGAAGACGAATCTGCAGTAATCGCTAAAATCCATGGAATATCTCCTTTGTACTAGTTCCATATTATTATATACGATAGCATGAATATTATATTTAAAGAACATGTAAGCGATATTACAATGTTTATATAATTATATCAAAGGATGTGTTCAAGCACATGATCAACTCAAAGCTGCCCAAAATCTGGTACGGCGGCGACTACAATCCCGACCAATGGGGACCGGAGGCCTGGAGCGAGGATGAGCGGATGTTCAAGCTTGCGGGCATCGACGTCGCCACGCTCAACGTTTTTGCCTGGGCGCTGAACCAGCCCAGCGAGCACGAGTATTCTTTTGAATGGCTCGACGAGCAAATGGATCGCCTTTACAAAAGCGGAACCTATGTATGTCTGGCTACGAGCACCGGAGCCCATCCGGCCTGGATGGCCCGGAAACACCCGGATATCCGCCGGGTAGACAAGCAGGGCCACAAGCGTCAGTTCGGCGGGCGCCACAATTCCTGCCCCAACAGCCCGACTTACCGCAAATACGCGGCGGAAATTGCGGGCAGGCTGGCCGAGCGCTACAAGGATCATCCGGGGCTGCTCATCTGGCACGTGTCCAACGAATACAACGGCTATTGTTACTGCGAGAACTGCACGGCGGCGTTCCGCGTTTGGCTGCAAAAGCGCTACGGTTCGCTTGACGCGCTGAACAAAGCGTGGAATACCCGCTTTTGGGGCCATACGTTTTACGATTGGGAGGAAATCGTCCCGCCGAGCGATTTGAGTGAGGAATGGGGCCATAACCGGACGAGCTTCCAGGGCATTTCCCTGGATTACCGCCGATTCATGTCGGAAAGCCTCCTGGACTGCTACAAGCTCGAATACGAAGCGATCAAACGCCACACGCCTGGCGTCCCGGTAACGACGAATTTGATGGGTTTTTTTCCGGAGCTGGATTATTTTGAATGGGCCAAATATTTGGATGTAGTGTCCTGGGATAACTATCCTAGCCTCGACACGCCGGTCAGCTTCACGGCGATGACCCACGATCTGATGCGCGGCCTCAAGAGCGGCCAGCCGTTTATGCTGATGGAGCAAACGCCGAGCCAGCAAAACTGGCAGCCGTACAACTCGCTGAAGCGTCCGGGCGTCATGCGGTTGTGGAGCTATCAAGCGGTGGCGAGAGGCGCGGATACGGTGATGTTTTTCCAACTGCGGCGTTCGGTCGGGGCCTGCGAAAAATATCACGGAGCCGTCATTGAGCATGTCGGCCACGAGAATACCCGTGTGTTCCGGGAATGCGCGGAGCTTGGCGCGGAGCTCGGGCGGCTTGGCGACCGGCTGCTGGACGCGAAAAGCCGGGCCAAAGTCGGCATCGTGTACGACTGGGAAAACAGATGGGCGACCGATCTGACCAGCGGCCCCACGATTGCGCTTGACTATGTCCGCGAAGTCCACAAGTATTATCACGCCCTTTTCGAGCTGAACATCCAGACGGACATGATCGGAGTCGAGGAAGATTTTTCGAAATATGATATCGTCATCGCGCCCGTCATGTATATGGTAAAATCGGGTTTTGCCCCCAAGGTGGAGCAGTTCGTTCAGGACGGCGGCACCTTTGTGACCACCTTCTTCAGCGGCATCGTGAACGAGAATGATTTGGTTACGCTCGGCGGTTATCCGGGCGAACTGCGCCGGGTGCTCGGCATCTGGGCCGAGGAAATCGACGCTCTGTTCCCGGATCAGCGCAATGAAATCGTGATGAAGCGGCCATGGGGCGGGCTTGACGGCAGCTATGAATGCGGGCTGCTGTGCGATCTGATCCATTTGGAAGGCGCGGAAGCGCTGGCCGAATACGAAAAGGATTTTTACAAGGGGATGCCGGTGCTCACCCGCAATAAATTTGGCAAAGGGCTGGCGTATTACGCGGCCAGCAGTCCGGACGAGGGCTTTATGAAGGAATTCCTGTCCAACCTGTGCGGTGAAAAAGGAATCAAGCCGCTGCTTGAGACTCCTGAGGGCGTGGAGACGACGGAACGGGTCAAGGGCGGACAAAGCTTCCTGTTCGTGCTGAACCACAACGCGGAGGAAGCGGAGCTGGACCTTGGAAGCGCCGGTCGCAGGGAGCTGCTGTCGGATGAGGTACTTTCCGGCAAGGTTTCGATTCCGGCACGAGGCGTCATGATATTGGCAGCTGAGGACTAAGGATTATAACGTTAACAACACAACGGGACGCAGCAGGAATTTCTTCTGCTTCGTCCCGTTTAGTGTGCGCTCGTAAACTGTCATTCGCCACATTACAGAGGGGTTTTGGGACAACCTCTTTTTGCATGCCGTATGGGTTGACCGGCGCCCGGTCGAGGGTCAGTCGTTGTCGCGGCTGTTGCCGAAAATCATCACGAAACGGAGCAGCTGCAAGAGCGAGATCAGCGCGGCGGCCACATACGTCAGCGCCGCGGCATTGAGCACCCTGTCGACTCCGGGTTTCTCCCGCAGGTCGATGAAGCCTTCGGCGACCATCAGCTTCTTGGCCCGGTTCGTGGCGTTGAATTCCACCGGCAGGGTGACGAGCTGGAAGGCGACTGCGGCCGCGAAGAAGATGATGCCGATCCAGACCAGGTTCAGCGAGCCGAAGAGAACGCCGGCAAGCATGAGGAACGGGGAAGCGCTGGACGCGAAGTTCACGAACGGGAACATCCGGTGGCGGACGACCAGCATCGGATAGGATTCCTTGTGCTGGATCGCGTGGCCGATCTCGTGGCAGGCCACGGAGATGGCCGAGATGCTGCTCTCGTAATAGACCTGCTCGGACAGCCTGACGACGCGCTTGATGGGATCATAATGATCGCTCAGGGTGCCGGCAACGGGTTCGATCTGAACGTCGTACAAGCCGTTCAAGTCAAGCATCCGGCGGGCTGCGTCATGGCCGGTCATGCCGGATCCAGCCCTCACCTGCGCGTAGCGGTTAAAGGTGCTCCGGACCCGAAAGGATGCCCACAGGGACAAGCCGAAGGCCAGCAGGATCAGGATCATCATGGGATCCATACCGTAGTCGTAACCATAACTGGGAAACATGATCGAAATCCTCCTATTCTGGAATGGGGAATCCCCATGCTTTCTTATTGTATACGTGCAAAGCACCCGGCGGTTTCAGGTTAGCCGCTTAGCTGCGGATAGCCACAGTTCCGCCTCCGTCCGAACTAATTTGCCCGGAAGGGGGTGCGAAAACCGGATTTATGCCTTCTTTTCCCTCTTGACCGAACATTCTGTAACCAAACGTGACATTAATGCGAAAATCCGAACGATTCCATGCCATATTCACAACATATTTAAGAAAAAATATGTTGCATTTTATACCACGTGCCAATATAATTACAACAAGCAAGTTGCGTGTTAAGAAATATAACATTAAGGGAGAGGTTACTATGTGGAAAAAAGTGGCTGTTACAGCCGGTGCACTCACTCTGCTGGCTCCATCGCTCGCGTTTGCGGCGAATGAGGCGACTCCGGCACAGCTCCAGGCAGCGGTCAACTCGCTATGGGTCATGATTGGCGCCATTCTGGTTATCTTCATGCAAGCGGGCTTTGCCCTTCTTGAAGCAGGCTCCACCCGGATGAAGAACGCCGGTCATGTCGCCGGCAAGACCGTTCTCACCTTCGGGATCGCCTCGGTTGCATTCTGGGCCATCGGCTTCGGCTTCGCCTTCGGCAACGGCAACGACTTTATCGGCACAAGCGGCTTCTTCATGGACGGCTTCAGCAAAACCGCGTTCGACTCCTTCAGCAGCCTCGATATTCCGGCATCCACTTTCTTCCTCTATCAGCTGGCCTTCGCCGGTGTATCGCTCGCCATCGTCTGGGGCGGTTTCGCCGAACGCGCCAAGCTCCCCGTATACTTCATCTTTGGCGTACTCTACACGATCCTGATTTACCCGATTGCAGCCCACTGGGTATGGGGCGGCGGCTGGTTGGCGCAAATCGGCATGCTCGACTTTGCCGGTTCCACGATCGTCCATCTGCAGGGCGCCACCGCAGCCGTCGTTGGCACGCTGCTGCTCAAGCCCCGCATCGGCAAGTTCAACAAGGACGGCTCGCCCAATTCGATTCCCGGCCACAACCAGGTTCTCACGGTTCTCGGCGTCATCATCCTCTGGATCTGCTGGTTCGGATTCAACGCCGGTTCGACCCTGTCTGCCATGAATGACGGATTCTTCGGCTATGTCGCCATGACGACCAACCTGGCCGCAGCGGCCGGCGCGGTAGCCGCCCTCGTCGTAACGTGGATCTACTTCGGCAAAGCGGATATTTCCTTCATGCTGAACGGCGTGCTCGCCGCACTCGTCGCCATCACCGCCGCCTGCGCCTTCGTCACTCCTTGGGCTGCCATCGTAATCGGCGCCATCGCCGGCATCTTCACCTTTTTCACCTCGATCGGCCTTGAAAAACTCGGCTTGGACGATCCGATCTACGCCTTCTCCGTCCACGGTCTCGCCGGAATTTGGGGAACCCTTTCCATCGGCCTCTTCGGAACCGAGAAGCTGATCACCGCATCCGGCAACGCCAAGGCGACGGCCGGCCTCCTCTACGGCGGCGGTTTTCATCAGCTGGGCGTTCAGGCGCTCGGTGTTGTCGGCACCTTCGCCTTCGTCGCCATCGTCAGCTTCGTGCTCCTCTCCATCATCAAGAAGACCATCGGACTGCGCGTAACGGAAGAGGAAGAATTGATCGGACTCGACCTGAGCGAACACGGCACCTACGGCTATCCGGAACAGATGCGCAAGATCACGGAAGCCTCCCGGGAACAGACCGTACACATCTAATCGCCTGATTCGTGACGCAGGGGCTCCTCCGCGGGGCCCCTGTTCAAAGGATCGCCTACCCAAGGGGGATGGCTATATGACGACCCTGTCCATCAAATCAGCCGAACTCTGCGTAAACCGGTTGGAGAGCGCGCAGGAACTGCTCGCCTTCCGCAAGCGAATGGCCGGCATGTTCCTGGACCACCCCCTCGGTTCTTTTCCACAAGTGTTCAATGACACCGTCAACGGGCTGCAGGACCAAATCATGCGCAAGGCGATTGCCATCGCCGAACGCTCGCTGATCGAAGAGGGATTCGGCCCTCCGCCGGTCCCCTATGCGTTTGTGCTTTTCGGCAGCGGGGGCAGGCGGGAGCAAACCCTTTGGAGCGATCAGGATAACGGGCTGATCTATGCGGACCCGGCTCCCGAGTCGGCTCTCCGGACGACGGATTATTTCAACAAGCTGGGAGACCGGATCGTCTCCTCGCTGGCGGCTGCGGGTTACCCTCCCTGCGAAGGGGGGGTAACCTGCAACCATTCCCGCTGGAATAAACCGGCCGCCGCCTGGAGCGAGATGCTTCAGGGCTGGGAGGAGGACGGTTCCTGGGAAGCGGTTCGCTACCTGCTCATCGTCGCCGATCTTCGCTATCTGTACGGAGAGAAGGAGCTGGCGCGCGCCGTTCAGGCCGAGTTCGCCGCCTATACGGTGCGCAGTCCCTCCGCGATGAGCCGCATGCTGGAGAATACGCTTCGGCGCAAACCCGCGCTCGGTTTGTTTGGTCACTTGATCACGGAACGCTATGGAGAGAATGCGGGGCATTTTGACGTGAAGTACGGCCTTTATATTCCCTTTGCCAGCGGAATCCGCCTGCTGGCCATCCGCGAAGGCGTGTGGGCGACCTCGACCTCACGCCGCCTGGAGCTGATCCGCCAGAAAGGAAGGCTGTCGCCGGAGCTCACGCTCGAATGGCAGCGCAACTTCGCTTCTGCCTTGTATTTCCGCAAGCTCGCCACCCAGGAGCCGGTGGACGGGAAGGAAGCCCCTCCCATGCTGGATATTCGGACGCTGGACGACGCCCGCAAGCGCGAGCTGAAACGGGCGCTCCGCTCGGTTCGCAAGCTGCAGAGGCAGGTCGCCAGACTGATCGCGAGTCAAGCTACAAACTGATTCAAACGCAGCTCCCAAGCTGAACTTCGCGCGGCAGCCGGAAAGGAGGGATGGATATGAAGCCGGTACGACCGGAAAATGCGGGCATGTGGCATCTCTACAAGCAGGGCGGCATCACACCCGCCATCACCTCGCTCTTCAACCCCGGCAGCGCTCAGCATATGGCTTATATCCGGTCGATGATGAAGGAGCAGCGCAAGCAGTCGCTGTATGAGATCGGACTGGACGATATGGAGGCCGTCGTCTTCGATCTGGAGACCACCGGGTTCTCGCCGTATAACGGGGACGAGATCATCTCGATCGGCGCCGTCGCCGTCGTCGGCGAGAAGGTGCTGGATTCGGAGACGTTCTACACCCCCGTCAATCCGAAACGGAAAATCCCCGAAGTCGTCGTCGAGCTGACCGGGATTACGGATGAAGAAGCGGCGATGGGGCGGGAGCTGCTGCCTGCGCTCAGCGACTTCATGGATTTTATCAGCCAGCGGATTCTGCTCGCGCACGGGAGCGGGCACGACAAGCATTTCCTCAACGCCGCCCTGTGGAAAACGTCGAAGACGAGCCTCAATCACCGCCTGCTCGACACGATGATGATCGCCAAATGGCTTCACCCCCAAAGCCGCAGCCTGTCTCTTGACGCTCTACTCGACTACTACGATATCCCTTGCATCAACCGCCATAACGCCCTGGCGGACTCGTGCATGACCGCCAAGCTGTGGTCGCGGCAGTTGAATGAAATCCTCGGCCGCGGGGTGTGCACCCTCGGTGATTTGTACTCCCGCCTCAGCGTGTACGGTTGACCCGCTGGGCAGTCACCGAGGTTATCGAGAAACGCTACTCAGGCGCAGTTCCTCATACAAGCGCAGCAGCGTCTCCTGTCTCACCCTTTACGGGTGTGGACGGGAGACGCTGTTTTCTGTGTCCCCGCAAGTCACGCGACCTTGGCTTCGGGTTTGATGAGGAAGAACACCAGGCCGAGAGCGGCGAGGGCCAGGAGAGAGACGGTGATGAACACGAGCCGATCGGAGCGGTCCATCATCCAGCTGAACAGCGGCGGTCCCGCGGCGACGCCCAGGTAACGCAGGCAGTTGTACAGCGAAGTGATCATGCCGCGTTCCTCCTTTTGCACGGAGCCGGTGATCATCGTGTTCAGGCAGGGCAGGAGGAGTCCGATGCCGATGCAGGCGAGTGTAAGCAGCCCGATGAATACATACAAATTCCGATGGAAGAATACGGTCAGGCCAAGGCTTACGACCATGCCCAGGAGAGCGATCAGCATCAATCGGCGCATCAGACGACCGTTTTTCTTGATCGAGGCGCCGGTCGCATAGGAGGTGACCACCATGCCGAGCATGGGAATGGCCAGCACCAGCCCTTTGACAATGCCGTCGATCTTGTAGGGCGGCTCCTCCAGCACATTGGAAAGATAGAACAGCACGCCGAACAGGATGAATAACCCGAGCGAACCGCAAAAGAAGGCTGGGATCAGCCATTTCCCTTTGTCTTGCAAAATCTTCCGGTTGGCCTGCACATATTCCCGAAAGCCGGGGGGCTGCTTTTTCTTGGCGGGCTCCTTGACGATCAGGCCGACGGCCAGGATGGACAGCAGACAGAACACGGGAAAGGCAAAAAACGGCGCATACCAGACGATGAGAGCCAGCGCCGACCCCAGGATCGGGCTGATCACCTTGCCGCTCCCGTTGGCGGCTTCGGTCAGGCCGAGAGCGCGGCTTTCCGTCGCTCCGCTGTACAGATCGCCGACCAAAGCCATCGCGATGGAGGAGGTGCCGGCAGCCCCCACGCCCTGAAGCGCCCGGGCGATAATGACGATCGTATATGATTTCCACACCGCCCCAAAACCGGCCAGCACCCCGGCGGCGCCGAAGAGGATGAGGGCGGGGATGATCACTCTCTTGCGGCTGAAGCGGTCGGACAGGTAGCCCGCAAGCGGAATCACCAGACCGGCGGTGACGGAGAACAGGGTGATCACCATGCTGCTTTGCGCTTTGCTGATGCCAAGCTGGCGGGCCAAATCCGGCAGGATGGGGACAAGCATGGAGTTGCCGAGCACAAGCACCAGCGGAACCGTGGCGATGGCGATAAATTCCCACAGCTGTTTATTGCCGGAGGAACGGGATTGTACGGCCTCCTTATCCTGCGGACCCTGGCCGGCGGCTTCGGAACCTTGCTCTTCCGTCTCATGCGAGGAACGGCGGCGCCGCGGGAGCTCCATGGTGCTTTCGAAGACGACCGGCAGCTTGCCTCTCTTGATCTTTTCCATATGGATTGCACTTCCTTCACACAGGCGTACCCATACTATAACCGCTGGGCAGATGGCGCATTCGTCCCGGCATAAATGGCCAGAAAATGGAGAGAATGGTCTACAACCCGCAAGAGAGGAGCATGGCGATGGACATTTCAGGCTGGCGAAGGCCAGTTCTGCTCACACTCACTGGAATGCTTGCCGCGCTGGCGGTCGGTGCAACCGGGGGGGACGAGGGCTTGAGCAAGCCCGGTGATCTTTGGAAAAGAGTGACAGCCGCCGCCCGTGCGAGGGGGAACGGGGAAAAAGTGCCGGTCGGAGTCCGTGCGGAGGAGAACGGGAAGGGGATGCCGGTTGCCGCCTTGTCGGTGGCCTCGGAGCCGCGCCCGGGATCGCCGGCACCGGCCTTTTCCTTGCGGGGGCTTGACGGGCATGAATATCGAGCCGGCGGAGCGAGAGAGAAGCCGCTTCTGCTCAATTTCTGGGACGCGAGCTGCCCGCCGTGCATGGAGGAAGCGCCCGATCTCGCCCGCATCTACGAGATATACAAAGACCGGCTCGATCTGTATGCGGTAAATGTGACCTTTCAGGACAGCCGGGACGAGGCGGCTGCCTTTGCCGCAAAAAACGGGTACGCCTTTCCCGTTCTGCTGGATGAACAAGGAGAAGCGACCCGTCTTTATCGCATCCGCGGCTTGCCCACCACCTTTCTCATCGGAAAGGACGGGGTGATCCGGGACGCCTTCTATCTGCTGGATTCGGAGGCATGGGAAGCAAAAATCGCCAAGCTGCTTACAGATTGACGATGCCGATCCGCTCCGGGGATTCCTCCGGATCGCCCGGGATCGGGTCCTTCCCGATCAGAGCGAAACGGATGCTGTCCAGGAGAGCCTGCCAGCTGGCCTCAATGACGTTCTCCGATACGCCAACCGTGCTCCAGGAATGGGTGAGGTCGCTCGATTCCACGAGCACGCGGACTTTGGCGGCGGTGGCGTCTTTTTCGTTGATGACGCGGACTTTATAGTCGGACAGATGCATATCGCGCAGGGCGGGGTAGGATTTCATCAGCGCCTTGCGGAGGGCATTGTCCAGCGCATTGACCGGACCGTTGCCTTCCGCCGCTGTGTAGATCGACTCTCCGTCCACCTTCACCTTGACGATCGCTTCCGAGGCGATGGAATGATCGCCGATCTTCTCTACCAGCAGCTTGAACGACTCGATGGCGAACACCTCGGTCACTTCGCCCGAAGCTTCGCGCAAGAGAAGCTCCAGCGAGGCGTCGGCTCCCTCGAATTGATACCCCTGATGCTCCAGTTCCTTGATGCGGGCGATCATCTCCTGGGTCAGGACGTTTTCCAGATCGAGGCTCAGCCCGAACTCCTGCCCCTTGAACAGCAGATTGCTCTGGCCGGCCAGCTCGGAGACGAGCACCCGCCGCTTGTTGCCGACGCTCTCCGGGGCGACATGCTCGTAGGTTTTGGAATCCTTCAGAATCGCCGAGACATGAATGCCGCCCTTGTGGGCAAAGGCCGAGCTGCCGACATAAGGCTGATTGTTCGGCATGTGCACATTGGCGATCTCGCTGATATAGCGCGCGGCGGCGGTGAGTTGCCTAAGGCTGCCGTCCGGGAGACAGGACAGCCCAAGCTTGAGCTGAAGGTTGGGAATGACCGAGCAGAGGTTCGCATTGCCGCAGCGCTCGCCGTAGCCGTTGATCGTCCCCTGGATCATCCGCGCTCCCGCCTGGACCGCGCTCATGGTGTTGGCAACGGCCAACTCGCAGTCATTGTGGGTGTGAATGCCGATCTGGACCGGCAGCCCGGCCACCGCCGACACGATCTCATGAATTTCGCCGGGCATGGTTCCGCCGTTGGTGTCGCACAGGACCACCCAATCCGCTCCCGCCTCGCCGGCTGTGCGCAGCACGGAGAGGGCATAGTCGCGGTTATGCTTGTATCCGTCGAAGAAATGCTCCGCATCGAAGCTCACTTCGATACCCGCCTGCTTGAGAAAGCGAATGGAGTCGGCGATCATCGCCAGGTTCTCTTCGAGGGTCGTCTGCAGCGCGGTATGCACGTGGAAATCCCAGGATTTCCCCACCAGGCTCGCAGCGGGTACGCCCGCTTCGATGATCGAGCGCAAGCTCGCATCATGCTCGGCGGCGGAATCCTTGCGCCGCGTGCTGCCGAAGGCGGTGAGCCGGGCGTTCAGCCGGAGCTTGCGCGCCCGCTGGAAGAATTCCATGTCCTTGCCGTTGCTGCCGGGATTGCCGCCTTCAATATAATGGACGCCGAGCGCATCAAGCTTCTGGGCGATCTTGATCTTGTCCTCCGCGGACAGGCTGATGCCTTCTCCTTGTGTTCCGTCCCGCAATGTCGTGTCAAAAACCGAAATGATCCCGGCCATGTCCGCTTCCTCCCGTTCCGCATGTAAATTTCGTTCGAAAATTCTCATTATTATAACACATTCGCCAGTGGAAACACCGGGGTTTCGGCACTTTTTTTATGAAAAGCTTCCTTGACCCGCTTTTTCGTCAGCGGTATGCTGGAGCAAAGCACGGCGGGGAGGGGGACGAACTTGAATTCCAACGCGGAGGCATATCCGAAGCAGGGACGGGTGATCCTGCATATCGATATGAACGCCTTCTATTGCTCGGTTCATGAGGCGGTGGAGCCGGACAAGTACCGCGGCAAGCCGGTGGCGGTGGCCGGCAGCGTAGAGCTGCGTCGGGGAATCATCGTCACGTCCTCCTATCCGGCGAGGGCGAAGGGCGTCAAGACGGGAATGCAGGTGGGGCAGGGGCTGAAGCTGTGCCCCGAGCTGATCGTCATCCAGCCGGATTTTCATCTCTACCGGCGGTTCTCCCACCGCTTCATGGAAATCGCCGGAAGCTACAGCCCCCTCCTGGAAGCCGTCTCGATCGATGAATGCTTCCTGGATATTACCGGCTCCAAGCAGTTCGGTACTCCCCTGGAAATCGCCACCGAAATCCAGGACAAGATCATGCGCGATCTGCAGCTGCCCTGCTCGATTGGCGTGGCACCGAACAAGCTGCTCGCCAAGATCGCTTCCGATATGAAGAAGCCGAACGGACTGACGGTGCTGAGGCGGAGGGATGTGCCCAGGCTGCTCTGGGACAAGCCTTGTGACATGCTGTACGGAGTCGGCCGGAAGACGGCGGACAAGCTCGCCCGCCTGAACATTCCCACCATCGGCCAATTGGCGAAGGCGGAGGTTCAACTCCTGACCGCCGAATTCGGCGTGCTCGGCGTATGGCTCAAGCGGGCGGCGCAAGGCCTGGACGATTCGCCGGTCAATTCGGTGCGGGAAGCGAGCAAATCGATCGGGCACACGACGACGCTGCCGATGGACTTCACCGAGCCGGCCGATATCCGGCGCGTGTTCCTGAACCTGGCGGACCAGACCACCCGCCGGATGCGCCGCCAGGGGCTGGTCGCTTCCACCGTCTCGATCACGATCCGCGACCCGAACATGAAGACGATCACTCGCGCCCTCACCCTCGACATGCCCACCGAGAGCTTCGACGAGGTCTTCAAGGAAGCTTGCCGCCTCTTCGAAAAGCATTGGCCGGCCGGCAAGCCGGTGCGGCTGCTCGGCATCACGCTGGCGCACCTTCAGCCGAAGGCGGAAGCCGCCTTCCAGCTCGATCTGTTCGACTATGAGCAGCAGCCGAAGAAGGAGCAGCTGAACGAAGCGATGGACCGCATCCGCGACAAATTCGGCGAGAGCGCAATCCTCACCGCGGGCATGCTCGGCGACGATCCTTCGTCGCTCATCCGCAACCACAAGGTGCGCGGCACCTCGCTGCAGATGGACCATCTGCGCCCGGCGGCGAAGGGCGAGGGAACAGACGGAGACTGATGTCCGCGATCGATATGCACCTGGACTACATTTCCTTCTGGTATTTCCAAAAGTAGTAAATGTTTGTGAACACAACAAAGAGATACGCCGCGACAAACGCCAGTATAAGATAGAAATCCACCTGCATGAAAGCAAAAGCCAGCAGCAGCGCCCCGAACATCATCAGCATTAAATCGTAGGCTTTTGCTTTCGCTCTATTGCCGATGGCTATGTTGCGCTCATCCATTTTCTCGATTTCAATCTGCCTGGCGGCTTGCGGATCATTTTTTACCGCGAGATTTTTAAGCAGTTCACCGAGATTTTGCCCGAATACGCCAGCGCCGATTCCAATGCAAATATAGGGCAATGTGTGCATGACACCCTGCGCGTCCTGGATTGATTTTATCAGCACAAGACCTGCCGCAAAAATGATGAGGCCAATTGCCGAAAACACGGAATACTTCCCGTTTTTATTGTTTTTCATCGTTTTCATTCTCCTCATAGATAAAGATTTCTTCGATGCTCATCTCAAAATAGCCGGCGATTTTAAACGCTAAAAGGATGGATGGATTGTAACGCCCATTTTCCAGAGAGCCGATGGTTTGCCTGGATACCTCCAAGGCGGACGCCAGCTCTTCCTGCTTGATCCCGCGCTGTTTTCGTATTTCCTCTAGTCTGTTTTTCAAAAAATCACCTCATTTTCAGAAACGGAAAGTAAGCTTTCCATAAATAAATTATCATAAACAAGAGCCAATGTAAAGCTGACTTTCCATAGCAATATTCATGAAATCGGGCAAATGGGTCGAAGGTGAGGAATTGAACTTAGCGGGGAATTGGTTTATAGTGAAAGTGGATTTAAGGATACCATTTAGGAGGAATAGACCGATGGCTAAATATAGTTGGGTGGACAAAGAGACCTGCATCGCATGCGGCGCATGTGGGGCAACGGCTCCGGACATTTATGACTATGACGATGACGGCTTGGCGGAAGTGATCTATGGCGGAGACGGCAACCACGGGGTAACGGAGATCCCGGAAGACCTGCACGACGACCTGCAGGACGCCCAGGACGGATGCCCGACCGATTCCATCAAAGTGGCCGACAGCCCCTTCAATAAATAAACGATAGTTTGCAGATGCCCCGCTCCTTATGAGATGGGGCTTTTTTCATTAAGCGGCCGATGCCGCACGGCCACGAAGAGCCGGCAGGTTGAGTCTTGCAGCGGACATGAGCGACCGTTAGAGACGAAAATTTATGCTGTCGGCGATTTAACGGACATGAGCGACGCTTATCCCTTGATTTTCTCCATCTACCTGCAAAATTCTACTTGTAAGCGTTCCGTATGTCCGTTACAGACGGGATGAGATGGTTTAGGCCGGGTAAGCGTCGCAAATGTCCGTTACCCGCTGCGCCCTCGGGTTGCAAGACAGGTTTCCCAGCGAGTTATTCCTTCCCTTTGCGACTTCCGCGGGACAGATGATGAGGAAATCCGCTCCCCGGCAAGAAACGCCGGAAAAGATGCAAAAGCAGAGCCCCTTGGCCGATACTTTAAGTAGACAGGGGGAATGAAGAGTGCAGGAAGATCTTCAGCACCTGAAACAATTCGTGAAGGATCATCCCGACAACAAGATGGGCTGGTATCTCCTCGGGCGGCAATACGAGGAGGCGGGCAAAGCGAAGAAGGCGTTTTATTGCTATGCCAAAGCCGGAGAAATCTTCGAGGCGTATGAGAAGAAGAAGCTGCCGGCAACGGTGGAAAAGGAAGCGATGCGGCTGGACGCAGCGAGCACGCCGGCCGATTATAGAGAAGCGGCGGGAACCGGCGGGGCGGCGGCAGGCGGCTTGGCCGGAGAGGAACCGGCGGCCCGGGCGGGCAGAGCGGGAACCGCAGAACGGGCGGGTGAAGCCGGGCCGACGGCGGGGAAAAGTGTCGCCGGACCGGCGGGAGCAATCGGAACGCGCGGCGTGGCGGGAGCAATCGGAACGCGCGGGGCAGCGGGAGTGGCGGGGGCGTTCGGCGAACGGCAGTCGCCGCAGTCGCCGCAGTCGCGTTCCCGCTGGCGGCGCCTGGCGGCCGTTCTCCTGCTGCTGGCGGCCGGCGTGCTGTTCGCTCAGGATATCCATGCTCCCGGCAGGGAAGCGGCGGAACCGGCGGCCTCCACCGCCGCTCCCCAAGCGCCGGCCGCTCCTGCGGCGCGGCCTACTCCCGTTGCCGCTACGCCGACTGCGAGCACAGCTCTTGAGCTGACCGGAATGCGGCTGATCGGCAAGGGAGCCGGGGAGGGCGAGAAGCAGCAGGCGGCGGGAAGTCTCCTGCTGAACCCGCCAGGGGACGGGGAATTCGTTCTGCTGGCGGAAGCACCGCTGTCCGCGGACCGGAAATTGATTCTGTGGACGCCGAACCCGCGTCCGCTTGTGGAAGTGGTGCGCAACGGCGAAGGTTCGTCCGCGGTCCGTTATTTCGACCGGGCGGTGTGCCAGTGCGAGGCCGACGGCGCGGCAGCTGCCGGGCAGCAGGCATCCGGCTGGCTCGCGCAGGAAGTGGACCGCGCCGTCCTCCGCAGCGCTGTGAGCGCTTACCGGAAGGAGAAGGGAAAGCTGCCCGCATCTGCCGAAGAATTGGCCGCAGGCTACCCGAACAACCGCATTCCCGGCGTGACGGAGCCGATGAAGCGGTATTGGCCGATCCTGGCGGCGCAGCTTGGAGCGGGCGGAGCGGGCAACCCGGGCGGGTCGGGCAGAGTGGACGGCGCGGGTGGGTCGGGCGGAGCGGGCAATCCGGGCGGGTCGGGTGGAGCGGATAGCCCAGGCGGTTCGGGCGGAGCGGGCAACCCAGGTGGTTCGGGCGGAGCGGATAGCCCAGGTGGTTCGGGCGGAGCGGGCAACCCGGGCGGGTCGGGCGGAGCGGATAGCCCAGGCGGTTCGGGCAACAGCGGCCAAACGCCGGCTCTCTCCGCATCTCCCGGCTCGGGCAAGCCCGGCCCAACACCGTCCACCTCGCTCGGCTCGGGCAAGCCCAGCGCAACTCCTTCCACCTCGCCCGGCCCAACACCGTCTTCCTCGCCCGGGAGCAGCCCTTCCCCATCAGCCGGGAAGTACCAAGCGCCCACTCCCCTCCAGCAGCCGCTGGAAATCATCGTGGACAAGGGCAATCACCGGCTGGCAGTAGTCAGCGGGGGCGTGCTCCTGCGCAATTATCCCGTCGGGCTTGGCGGCAGCCGGACGCCGAAGGGGGTTTTCGCCATCAGCGAGAAGGTCAAGGACCCGAACGGGAGGAGCGATGGAGCCTTCGGCAGCCGGGGGATGACGCTGTCGGATACGAATTACGCCATCCACGGTACGGACGAACCGGACTCCATCGGCAAGGACGAGTCGCGCGGCTGCATCCGGATGGCGCGGGAGGATCTGGAGGAACTGTACGACCTCGCTCCGCTCGGCACCAAGGTGACGATCACGGAAGGCGAGCTGCCGAACGAGCTGCTGCGCGCAAAAAGCCGGTTCCGTCTGCCCGCTGAAGCGCAGGAGACGAACCCGGCCAAGGTTTACCATTGGTTGGACTAGAAGGGTTACATGAAGATCAGGAGGAGAATCATCAGCACAATGAAGGCGCCGGCGATCGAGCTCACCCAGATGATCGCCTTTTTGTTCGGTTCTTCCTTTTGATAACGCTTGCTGTAGGCAGGTTTCTTTTTCATTCTGGCACCGTCCTTCATCCAACTTGTTCATAGTAATAGTAATCGACGACACTAGCATCCCGCTCCATTTTATCATAGAAGAAAGCGTTTTAGCAGACTTTTTTTGCACCGGCTCGCGGCTGACCGCTCTTCTTCCTCCTCCCAAGGCGGCAGGAATCAACCTCTTCGCCTTTTCTTTTTGCCTGTAAAAGAATAAACTGATTCGAGGGAGCACTAATTGAGAAAGCGACCGCACTTCAGGATGGTGGAGGAGGAACCCGATTGCTGTACCGATGGGCGGCTAAGCCCTTGTTGTTTCAGATGGACCCGGAGATAGCCCATCATCTGACGATCGCCGGACTCTCCACGGCAGCGGCCATACCCGGCATGCTGTCGCTCATGCATGCCCTCTACGGAAGCAAGGAACGGCCCGAGCTTGCCGTTCGGCTCTGGGGATGCGAGTTTCCGAATCCCGTCGGTCTTGCGGCGGGGCTCGACAAGAACGGCGTGGCGGTTCCGGGTCTCGCGGCCATCGGCTTCGGTTTTCTGGAGGTAGGCACGGTGACCCCGCGGCCGCAGCCGGGCAATCCGCAGCCCCGGCTCTATCGGCTGCCGGAGGACGAGGCGATCATCAACCGGATGGGCTTCAACAACGACGGATCGGCCGCGATGAAGCGCGAGCTCGGCCGTCTGCGCCGCCGTCCGGTACCGATTTGCGTCAATATCGGCAAGAACAAGGATACGCCGAACGAGCAGGCGGCCGACGATTACTGCGCCTGCATCCGGGAGCTGTACGGGGCGGCGGATCTGTTCGCCGTCAACATCAGCTCGCCCAATACTCCCGGTCTCCGCAGCCTGCAGCATGGAGAGGAGCTTCGCCAGCTGCTGCAAGCCGTGCGCGGGCAGATGGACGAAGAGCGGCGGAAGCGCGGCGGAGAAGAGAAGGCGGTTCTCCTCAAGCTCGCTCCGGATCTCACGGACGGCGAATTGGAGCAGGCGGCCGGGACGGCCCTTGACGCCGGGGTGAGCGGCCTGATCGCGACCAATACGACGCTTGCCCGCAGCGGGTTGACTCATCGCCATGCCGGAGAAGCCGGAGGCTTGAGCGGCCGTCCGCTCAAGCAGCGCTCGCTTGAGGTCATCCACCGGCTCTACCGGGTGACGCAGGGGCGGATTCCCCTCGTCGGTTCGGGCGGAATCTTTACGGCCGACGACGCTTATGAGCGCATTCGGGCCGGAGCGAGCCTCATCGAGATTTACACGGCACTTATCTACGAAGGGCCGGAGCTGCTGAAGAGGCTGAACGAAGGCCTCGCCGCCCGGCTTGAGGCGGACGGGTTTCGCCATGTCGGCGAAGCGGTGGGCAGCGGTCACCGGTGAGTCATAAGCGGAAGGAGAAGACGGATGGACGGCAGAGACTGGAACAAGTTTTTGCTTCCCTACGAGCAAGCGGTAGAGGAGCTGAAGGTGAAATTCAAGCTGCTCCGTTCCGAACTGAAAAAACGCGAGGAATATTCGCCGATCGAGTTCGTTACCGGCCGAGTGAAGCGAATCTCCAGCATTCTGGACAAAGCCAAGCGGCTGAATGTCCCGATGGATCAGCTCGAGACGGGCATTGAAGATATAGCGGGCATCCGGATCATGTGCCAGTTCATGGAGGACATTGAACGGATGGCCGAGCTGATCCGCCGGCGCCAGGACATGAGGGTGCTGTATTTCAAAGACTACATCACGAACAAGAAGGAGAGCGGCTACCGCAGCTACCACATCATCGTGGAATACCCGGTGCAGTCCGCGCTCGGCATGAAGCCGATTCTGGCAGAGATCCAGATTCGCACGCTCGCCATGAACTTCTGGGCGACCATCGAGCACTCCCTCAACTACAAATACAAGGGCGACCTGCCCGACGATGTGAAAATGCGGCTCAGCAAGGCCGCCGAAGCGGCCAACCTGCTCGACCGGGAGATGTCCAGCATCCGCGACGACATCACGGAGAGCCAGAAGCTGTTCGAGGACCGGTCCAATCTGATTAACTCGCTCTTGAACCAGATTCAGATGCTCTATTTTTACCGCAGGGTCCGCGACGCCGCTCAATTCCAGCTGCGCTTCAACGAACTGTGGGAGAATGAGAACATCTGGGGGCTGAAGCAGCTGTCGGACGACATGGAGCGCGCCATCGAAAGAGCCAAGCGGGATTTCGAAGGGAGGTAGCGCCACTTGAGCTATGACCCCCTGTACATCGAACATCTGCATTATTTCAACCGGGAGCGGGATTACTTCGAATGCCACGAGGTGCTGGAGGAGCTATGGCTCCGGGAAGGCCGCAGCCTGCTCTATCAGGGCCTTTTGCAGGTGGCGGTGGGCTTGTATCATCATCGCGGCGGTAATCTGAACGGCGCGGTCAAGCTGTTCACCGGCGCTCTCCAGAAGCTCGCTCCCTACCCGCTTGACGCGCTCGGCATCGACCTCGCGAAGCTGCGGCGGGAAAGCGCGGAGTATCTGAGCGGGCTGGAACAGGCGATCCGCAACGGCGATGCGTCGGCGTTTCCTTTTCACGACTTGACCATCGACATTATCGACCCGCAGCTTGCGGCGGCGGTGGAGCGGCTTGCCGAAGAGCCGCCATCCAAGCGGGAGCGGGAGCATTAGAGGAGCTTGAAGCAGCCGATGAAGAAAACAGAGCGTTTGGACAAAATCCTCGCCCACGCCGGCTTCGGCACCCGCCGGGAGATCAAGGAACTGGTAAAGCGGGGGCTCGTCCACGTCAACGGCAGGGCGGTGAAGGACAGCGGGCTGCAGGTGGATGCGCAGGCGGATGAGCTGGAGGTAGACGGAGAGCGGGTGGAGTACCGGGAGCATGTCTACCTGATGCTGCACAAGCCTCCCGGCTACGTATCCGCCACTGAGGACAACCGCGACCGCACGGTGCTGGAGCTGATTGGAGAGGAATACGGCCGCTTCGATTTGTTTCCGGTGGGCCGGTTGGACAAAGACACAGAGGGACTCCTGCTCCTCACCAACGACGGCAAGCTCGCCCACCGTCTGCTCTCCCCGAAGAAGCACGTTCCGAAGACGTATTACGCGGAGGTGCTGGGCGAGGTGACGGCGGCAGACCGGGAAGCTTTTCGGAGGGGAGTTGAGCTGGACGACGGGTATGTAACTCTGCCTGCGGAGCTCGTCATCGACGCGGCGGAGGAACCGGAGAGCGGACGGCTGTCGCGCATCCGGCTGACGATCCATGAAGGCAAATTTCATCAAGTAAAGAGAATGTTCCGGTCCGTCGGCAAGCAGGTGGTCTACCTGAAGCGGCTGTCGATGGGACCGCTTGTCCTGGACGAAGGGCTGAGGCCGGGGCAGTACCGGGAACTGACGGAGTCGGAAATGGAAGGATTGAGGAACCCTTGAACTGGAAATTGATTGCTCTCGATGTGGACGGAACGCTGATCACCGACGATCACGAGCTCACCGCGGAGAACCGCGAAGCGGTGCGCGAGCTTCATGAGCGGGGGGTTACCGTGATTGTCTGCACGGGAAGAGGGCCGCTCAGCGCCCTGCCGGTGTGCGAGCAGCTGGGAACCGGCGGGTTCATGATCACCCACAACGGGGCGACGGTGGTCGAGGCGGTGGAGCGGAAGGTGCTAAGCGATATCCGCATCGACTTCGCCGACCTGAAGCCGCTCGTCGATTATTGCCGGGAACGCGAGATCCATTACGACATGTGCACCCCGTTCGGCCTCTATGTGGAGCACATGACCGAGGAAGAGGAAGCGATGTACGCGAAGTATTCGCAGATTCCTGCGGTCATCCCGGACGTATCGGAGGTAGAAGACCCGAAAGTCAAGTTCACCCTGTTCGGCACGGAGGAGCAGATGGATCAGGTGGAGCGCGATTGGGCGGCCATCGGCTGCCCTCTGCGTCGAATCCGCAGCGGCTTGTATTTCATCGACGTCATCAATCCGGAAGCCACCAAGGGCAGCGCCTTGAAGGCCGTCTGCGGCCAGCTCGGGATCGCCCGCGAGGAAGTGGCGGCCATCGGCAATTATTATAACGATGTGGAAATGCTGGAGTGGGCCGGGCTCGGGATCGCCATGGCCAACTCGCCGGAGGAGGTCATCCGCCGGGCGGATGCCGTGACCGGCACGAACAACGAGAGCGGCGTCGCCCAGGCGATCCGCAAGTATCTGCTCGCTTGACCCGAGTCCGGCGTCTGGGAGAAGGGCTCGAGCCCGTACGTCGCCGGCTCCGATATGGACCTGCGGCACGCGGCGAATGGAATGTTCGCATGCTTCCATTGCCTCAATCGGTAAATCATGAGTGCAAGCCAAAAAGGGCTGGACCCGGCAGAAACGCGCTGCTTGGGCACAGTCCTTTTTGGCTTTCTCCTGGCCTTAAAGGAGCTCCCGGATCATGCGACCCGAATAGCCCCCCGGCAGAACCTTATATGGTGGAATGGAATTTCCGTAAGGCGCTGAACGGGATGGCCCGCGATGCGACTCTTAGAACCAGGTTCTGAGGATGATTACCAGAAGGATGAAGAGCACGAGAACGAAGGCGAAGGAACTGCCGAAACCCGCAACAGCCGTCATGCAAAAGCCCTCCTTTTGAATATTGGTGTGCCGACCGGCCATTTGACGCCGCGCAGCCTCTGAGGAGCTCCGGCTGCTGGAGCCGGGAGGCCGGCGTCCGTCGTCGGCTAATATCATAGTATGAGAGGGTGGGTAAAACGTATGGATGGATGCCCCCATCCGGCAATTTGGGTAAATGTCCGGCATTCGGCTGTCCGGGTGCTTGCGCCCGGTGTACTTCGGCCGCTTCCGTCGCCTGGATAATGGTCACGACGGGCCGCCTTCGCCTATGATAAGCCCGCCGCCTATCCCAAGGCGGCTTCTCGCTCCGCCTCAGCCTGTTCCGGCCGGGGAGGAGCGGACCAAGGAATCGCGATGTCGATCCGATTGGCGTCGTCTGTCAGCGCCTCCACCAGCCACTGCTTGGCGATGCGAATCCCTCCCGGCCGGTACGGATTGGCCACCGGCTCGCCGGGAGCCGTCCGGCCATTAACCGTGACGTGAAGCTCTCCGGTGCTGCTTCTGCCATAATGGAACTCAACCGCGGCTCCGTTCAGGTAGCAGCGAAATCGCGCACCCTCGAGCCGGGCGGGAAGCACCGGATCGACGACCAGATCGCCGGCCGCGAGGCGGATGCCGAGCAGCTGGGAGATGAGCTGATGGAGGAAAATTCCCGGGCCGCTGGAGTAGATGCGCCATCCTCCCTTGACGGGGATTCGGCCGGTTTTGAGCTCGGCGAAGCGTTCCTCCGCCTCGTACCGATGCTTGAATCTGCCGTCGGAGCTGCTGAAATAAGCATTGCTCTGCCGGGGTTCAGCGTGAGGGACGCTAGCCGCAAGCCCCACCGGATTGACGCAAGCCAGGCCCGTCCAGGCTTCTTCGGCTTGCCCCAGCTTAGCCATGGCTTCCACGTAACGGATGTGGGCATGAACATAGAGCAAGCCGATTTCGCGGCCGAAATTGCTCGCCTGCTCCGCCCGCTTGAAGCGGCTGCTGACTCCGCCGCGGTAGGTTGCCGCCCGGTCCATCAGGCGAACCCCGTCCGGGAAGAGGAGATGGCGGCGGATGATATCCAGATGCGTCTCCGCTTCCTCCGGGCTGAGCAGCTCGGCAATGATGCTGCGGGTCATGGGCAGCAGGCGGAAGCGGATGCCGGTATCGGCATCGTCGGGGTGCAGCATCTTCCGGGGATGTTCCCGGTCTTCCATCAAGAGGAAGCCGGGGATGACCCCGTCCGTCAGCAGAAACCGCCGGAAATCGCCGCGAATCCGCTCGGCCAGATCGTTCCACTCCGCTCCGAGGCCGCCGCCGGCTTGTTCCAGCGCCCGGGAGAAGCGGTCCAGCGCTTGGTAGGTGAGGGCGACCGTCCAACTGCTGGCCATGCTCCGCTTGAGCCGAGGATCGGCAGGTTGAAGCGTGTCGTCCCAATCGCCGTCGCCGTAAGCGGACAGCGCGGTGCCGGGCAGGAAGCGGCTGCGGATGCAGGCGACCTGCTTGCGGACATGCTCCAGGAGCGTCGGCCGCTGCTCGGTGAACGCATAGGTGCCGCGGTCCGTATAGGGAACGGGCTCCTGCAGGATGCTCAAGTCGCCGGTGACGTTGAGGTAGTCGGCCAGTGCTTTCAGCGGCCAGACGATGACATCGCCGTGGCTGTCCGCTTGCTGAATGCGGAAGTAACGGTCGAACATGAACCACTGCGGCCAGTCTCCCGGTTCCTCATACTGGTGAGAGTACAGCGTGAGCAGAATGGTCCGTGCCCTCTCTTCATGGCGGACGGCGAGAAAGAACTCTAGGGGCCCTTGGCAGACATCACGCGTGCCCCAAGCGGCCCCGTTATACTGCTCCAAGCCGTGGGGAGCGGCAAAATGCACCAGCATATTATGGGTGTACCACCACGCGGCGATGTCCAGCCGCTCCAATTCGTCCGATTCGTTCTCGCCAGCATCCAGCTTGAAGCCGTTCATCACCCGACCGAGCCGGTTTCGATAGCGGTCTCGTTCGGCGAGGAAATCGAGCGCCGGCAGGGAGGGGAGCCCGCCTTCCAGAGAGCCCTGAATGGCGAGGCTCCAACAAGCGCCCTCCAGCTCCATAACCGCGAGCGGGGCGTCCGCCGGCGGAGCGTTCTCCAGAAGCAGCCGTTCATCGCCGAGCTTCAGCGGGCTGCCCTGGACCGTCAAGCGGAAGACCAGCTCCGGGTACTCCCGCGCGCAGAGGGCCCTTGAGTCCGGACGGAATTCGATGCCGTCGCCGCTCTGACGCCAGAGATAAGGAAGTTCGCCTTCGCTCTCGCCGAGGATCATCTGATGGGTAACCAGGTAACGATAGCTGCGGCCGCTGCGGGCTTCCACCCGCAGGATCGTTTCCGGTCCATCCGTTCGCGCGCAATTGGTGACGATCCATTCCTCTTCCGCCGTCTTGTAAATCCAGCGGGCGTAATGGAAGCCCAGCTCGAACAGCGAAGGCAGCGCCAGCAAGCGGTAGCGGCCGCCCAGTTCGACATAGATTCGCTGGCCGGAGGCCTTCAGCAGATTGAGCGGGTTGCGGGCGGTGGACAGCAGCTTGTTGAAGGTGGTATTGCCGACGGTGAGCTGGGAATTGAACACCCCGTACATGTACGAGGTGGTGGACATCACCCGGCGATCCGGTTCCTCGGCTTCGCCGCTCAGCAGGATGTGGCCGTGCGGACGCTCGACGATCAGTTCCTTGGCTTTCAGCACGACATGCTCGTAGTCGGGGGTGAAGAAGGCCAGCAGCTTGCCGGCCGCATCCCGCTCCTCCTGAAGACGCCGCGGATACCGGGCGCTAAGTTCCGCTTCCGTCAACGGCTCCGCCGTCAGCGCGGAGCCGACCCGCCCGTTCAAGGTGGTGCGGGGGATTTCCGTGCATTCCCCGCGTTCCCGTGCGCCGGCTTCGCTCCAAGCGGCGGCGACGATGTCGCCGTATTCCGCCTCGGTCACAGCCGCCGCATGATCGGGCCGGAATAAGCCATAGAACACCGCCTCCGCCGGTTCGTTCAGACGCAGCCGGGGAGTGGCGAGCGCGGCATAGGCGAATTCATACTGGTAGATTTCATCGGCGAGCGTCTCGGTCCGCAGCCGCTCCGGAATCCCCGTCTCCTTGGCAGACAAGCCGAAGAACTGGAATCCGTCCGTGGAAAAGCCCACCGCACCGGTGAGCGCTCCTTGCTGCAAATAGGGGAAGCGGCCGCCGTGCTGCGGTTGATTCTGCCGAAAGCAGAGCACCCAGCCCTTTTCCTTGTCGGAATAGGCCGTATGGTCCAGGTACTGGCACACATAGGCTTCATTGTTGCGAACAGCGGCCCGGTTGGCGAGGCCGATGTCCTGGCCATAGATCAGGTCCACGTCGGGCGTGTCGGCCGGATCGGAATCACCGCCACCGGCGTTCAAGCGGACCCGCCAAAACCACACCCCGCGATCGCTCAGCATGAATTCCACCTCGTACTCCACGCCGAGAGCGCGGCCGTCCCAGATGAGCGAGCGGGGAGAGCGGTATAGCCGGCCCGGGGAGCGCAGCCCGAGGAGCGGCACCGCTTCGATGCAGTCAGGCCGATGCCGGCGCAAGTAGATGTTGTTGAGCGCTCCGTCCAGAGCGTGAGGCAACTGCTGGTTGATGAGCGTCGTTTCCTCCGCCAGCGCTTCGTAAAGATCGCCGCTCCTCTGGAAGGTGAAGCATAGCGGCCCTTCCCGGAACACGAAAGGCGAAAATGACGTATCGGTCATGTCTTTATCGAACTCCTTTCTGATTCTTCAAAATGCTTTGGATCTGCGCTGAACTAACATTTTCCTTTCTAATTTTCCTCGTCGAGACAGCGGCTGACCCCCCTCACGGCGTGGCTGCAGCGGCCGAACAGCTTCCAGATCAGAGCGGAGCGATAGTTTTCGGCCATCAGCAGGGTGATGCCCTTGTCGATGCCGATTGCGTCCGGAGCGAACCACGCCGGCTTCACCTCCAGGTTGAAGGCGTCGTGAAAGCCGTAAGGCCCCCACAGCTCCGGCAGATCCTCGTAATAATGGCGCAGAGCGGCGAGCGCCTCCGTCGGTGTGAAGACAAGGGAACCGGCAGCTCCGCAGGGCGGAACGGTGCCGTCGACCAGCTTTTCGCCGATCCGGTTCGGCAGTGCACCATAGGAGCCGTTATAGCCGGACGGCCCGTCGCAGGCGGTCAGCCCCCAGGAGTCCGCGCCGAAGCCGCGGAAGCGATGCGTCCGCTCCATAGCGTAGCGGCGGCTGGCCCGGGATGCTTCGACCGAGTTGGCGAACCAGTCGATGCCGCTCTTATCCCGCCGTCCCCGCAGGTCGAACCAGGCGTGGGAGAACTGATAGACGAAGAGCGCCCCCGATTCGCTGTGGATGAACGGTTCGCCGCCAAAGCGGCCGCTGTCGCGGCGGAATTCTTCATACATGGAGGCGGGAACGGGATGAGTGGGTGAAGCCGCGGCGAGAAAATAGATCATCAGCTGCTCGGCATAGTGGTCCCAAGCGCCGAAGTGAGCCTGTGTCCGGTCGTTGTAGCCCATGTAGAACAAGTTCGTCCGCGGATCGCGGAACCAATCCCACTCCACCCGGCGGTAGACCGCTTCCGCCAGCCGTCGCACCTCCCCGCCGAAATACTCGCCGGCGGTCAGCATGCCGCAGACGGCGATGGCGGAGTCGATGATCGATACTTCGCTGTTGCCGTAAGCCCGGCCGGTATGCAGGTCGAGGAAGTGGAAGAAGAAGCCGCGGCGCTGCTCCGCGTGAGTCAGGCAGGTTTCGATGGTTCCGATCGCCCGTTCCTCGGCTTCATCCGGAGTGACCCAGCCGCGTTCCGCCCCGATCGCCAGCGCCGCCAGGCCGAAGCCGACGGCGGCGATGCTGGCCATCCCGGGGAGGCTGGGCGCGCGGTCGCGAACAAGCCCGTAACCGGGGCTGGTCCGGTCAGTGTTGGCTTCCCGCCAGAAGTAATCGAAGCAGCCTCTGCTCTCCAAGTCCAACAGCTCATCGTCGCCGATCCGATTCATGCTTCCCCCTCTTTCGTTCGGTAATGGACGCGCAGCCGGTCGTCAATTTTGGCGTGCTTGAGCGAGACGATCCGCTGGCAATCGCTCAGTCGTTCCACCCTGTAGTCGGCGGAAGGGAGAATCCGCACGGCGGGATCGACCTCGATCCAGTCCTCCGCCTGGGTCAGCCGGAATTCGACGCAGCCGTCGCCGATCGCGGCAATTTCCGCGGTGGCGAATCGGATCGGCAGGCCGCCGGCGGCGACGCCGAGCGGAAGCATTACCCCGTCCTTCGCCGCCAGCGTCAATTCCTTGCCGGCGAACAGCGGCTCCCCGTTCAGGCGCATTCGGAAGGCTTTGTCGAAGCCGTCCAGATTGAGCGCGTGCAGGAAACGCTCTCCTTGCTGCGAGCGGGTGGAGGTGATGAACAGGCCGTGCTCGGGGCAGTCGTGGGTGAGGCCGGGGACGGCTCCGAGTTTCTCCAGCGCTTGGCGGAAGAGGGCGATGTCCGTTCTGTAATGCATGGCGAAGACGATCGCCCGGCCATGTCCCGCCGTCAGATCGAAGGCGCAGGCTTCCTCGCCGCCGTACAGCCGGAACAGCGTTTCGCCGCCCCGCACGGGCTGAAGCCGCTCGGCGAAGCAGGTGCGAACCTCGGGTCGCGGCGCGGCCCAGCCGTCCGCCACCAGCGACGGATAGAAATCGCGCTTCTCCCGACGCTCGCCAAGATGTTTCAGCCCGAGGGTTTCCGCAAGCAAGGCGCAAGGGCGAGCCTCCATGTCGAAGCGGGGCAGCTCACCGTAGAGCAGCAGCTTGCCGCCCGCATTCACGTAATCGGCGAGGCGGCGTTGCACCTCTTCGGCCATATAGCGGGCTGACAAGAGGACGAGAACGGGCGAAGTCTCTGGCGTCGGCCGGCTGTTCTGCACATCGACGGCTCCAAAGCGGAAGCCCGCCAGCAGCATGCTCCGCGCCAAGGTCTCCCAGCCCGCTCCGGCGCGGGCCGCCTCAAGCGCGGAATGAATCTCCTGCACGGCCGCGCTGCCCGGATAGCGGAACTCTGTCATGTAATAGTCGGGAATGAAAGCGAAGCTTACCGGGTCCCGCTCTTCGCTCATGACGGCCAGCTTGTCGGCCACCGCCGCGAGCGCCCGGATCCCCCGCGCCATGCGCGGGAAGGTGTAGTTGAGCTTCCCTTCGGGGCTGACCGGAGCGGCGAAGCCGTGCCGTTCGCCGGTGAAGGCGACGCGGTCGTTGCCGTCACCGGGCGGCAGCGTCAGCCGTCCGTTAAAACCGCCCGCGAACAGATAAAAATTGATGAGGCGATTTCCCTGCGCCACACACATCCGCAGCTTGAAATCGGCGGCCGACGGATCATAGCGTTCGGAGAAGGTCTCGCCGAAATTGCCGTCGCCGCAGTTGAATTCGACCGAGGACAACGGCTGATGCCGGCCGTTCACGGCATCCATGAAGCCATTGATGAGGTAGAGGTCTTGAAACGTATTGACCGTGAGATCGCCCAGATAAATATCCGATCCGGCGAGAAAGCCCGGCTTGTCCCGATAAGTTTCATAAAGCTGGCTGATGCCGATCGGGTATTGGAAGGCTCGGCCGGCGCTGGTTCCGTGGATGTTAATGACGAAAGGAACGTGCTCCGCTCCGAATTCCCGCGCGTAGCCGTGCAGCGTGTCGACATACTGCGAGAAGCGGCGCCGCATGTACAGGCCAAGATCGCGGTGCAGCGCAGGCGAGTAATCCTCGCGCGGAGAGCGAATGCGTTCGGCGCGCTCGGCGGCGGCGCGCAGGTCGAAGGGATAGCGTTCGGCCAGCTCTTCCGGCGAATACGAATCGGCCAGCCATTCGGCGAAGCCGGCGAGGACGGTCTCGGTCAGGTCGGGGGAATTGCCGACCCAGGACAGCATGCCGATCTCATTGTCGAGCTGGATGGCGATGATGTTGCCTCCCCGCGGCTGCAGCCGCGGGGAGGCGATCTCCATGACGGCCTTGTACCAGCGCCGGACAGCGGCGAGAAAGGCGGGAGCTAAATAATCGACCGTCTTCGTCGGAGCCGGCCGGCCGTCCCAGCCGGCCGGCACGATCTCCGGATGGCGGGTGTAAAGCCAGTACGGCAGCCCTTCGTTCTTCATCTCCGCCATGATGAACGGACCCGGGCGCAGGAAGAAGAAGAGCCCATTGTCGCGGCACAGATCGAGGAAGGCGGCGAGGTCCAGCTCCGGGCTGCGCGCTCCGGTGAGATCGACCTCGCCTTCCCTCTCTTCATGGATCAGCCAAGGGACATAGCTGGCCACGGCGTTGCAGCCCGCCAGCTTGAGCTTGTCGATCCGGTCCTGCCAGTCGCGGCGATCCAGGCGAAAATAGTGAATTTCTCCGCAGAGCAGAAGCTGCGGCGCGCCGTCGATGCGAATCTGCTTGTCGATGATCTCGATCATTGGGTTTGAAACCTCCTTGTGAGTGAATGGCGGCTCAGGAATCCGCCGAAGAAGAGGAGGGGGAGAGCTCCGCTGCGCGGATGCCCGCCTTCACCGGCTCCAGCTTCATGAACAGCTTCCAGATCAGGCCCGACCGGTAATTCTCCAGCATGAGCAGGGTGATTCCTTTATCGATGCCGATGACGTCGGGATCGACCCATGGCGGATTTGCTTCTTCGTTGTATGCGTCCGCCAGCCCGTACTCTCCCCATAGCTCCGGCTTGGAAAGGTAATGCAGCAGGGCGGCTCCCGATGCCTCCGGGGTGAACGGCATCGAGCCGAGCGCTCCGGCGGGAGCCAGGGTTCCGTCCGTCCGATGGGCCGAGTCATCGCTGCCGGACGGCGGGGAACCGAACAGCCCGTTGTATCCGGTCGGGCTGTCCGAGGCGGTGAGGCCCCAGGCTTGCTCCCCGAAGGAGGGATATTGCGCCTTGAGAGCGACGGCGTAATCCCGGCTGGCCTCAGATGCGACGACGGAATTGTTCCACCAATCGACACCCTCGCGGTCGCGAAGCCCGCGGAAGTCGATCCAGGCATGGCTGAACTGATGCGTGAACAGCGAACCGAACCAGGAATGGATGAAGGGCCTTCCCTCGCCATAAGCCCGGGCATCGCGGGTGAAGGCGTAGAACATGTCACCGCCTACGGGATGGGTCGGGGAGCCCGCTCCAAGGATATACAGCATGAGCTGCTCGGCGTAATAATCCCAATGGCCCGAGAAGCCGTTTTCCGGCGAATAACCCATGTAGAACTGGTTGTTGCCCTCGTCCCGGAACCAAAGCCAATCGACCCGTTCGTATAGCCGCTGTGCTTTCTCCGCAACCTCTCCGCCGAAATAGCTGCCTGCTGTAAGCGCTCCACAGACTGCGATCGCCGTGTCGATGATCGACAGCTCGCTGCCGGGGGAGCGGGCGGCGCTTTCTTGGTCGAGGAAGTGATAGAGGAAGCCATGCTCCCCTGCGGCGCGCAGCAGCAGGGTGTCCAGCGTGCCGCCGGCTCTCTCTAGCGCCTCGCGCTTGCCGACCCAGCCGCGCTCGACGCCGATCGGCAGCGCGGCCAGCCCGAAGCCGGTGGCAGCCACGCTGGCGAGTCCGGGATTGCCCGGCGCACGGTCGGCGATCAGGCCATAGCCGGGACTGCCCGTCCGGGAACTGGCTTCCCGCCAGAAAAACCGGAAGGCGGCCTCGCTTTCCCGGTCGACGGCGGCGGCTAGCTCTTCCGTGAGACCGGAGGGAACAGGCTCCGCCGCCTGCGGCTTGCAGCCGGCGATGGCAGCGAAGAGGCATAGGAGGGCGAGCAGCAGTGCGAGCCGTCGCTTTATTCGGTTTACCATGTCATTCCCCCGTGAGTCCCGTCTTGTCAACCGCTTGCGTCAGATGCTTTTGCGCGAACAGATAGAGCACCAGCAGGGGCAGCACGATGAGCAGCGTTGCGGCCATCCGCACGGCTTCGTTGACGTCGCTCACGCGGGCTCCGCTGGCGTACAACGCTTTGAACGCGTCATTGAAGGTCTTTAGTTTCTGCGGCAGCGTTGTCATCGCGTTGCCCAGGTAGAGCGAGGCGAGGTACGTCTCGTTCCAATGCCAGACCATGGAGAAGAGAAAGACGACCACGATCGCCGGAACCGACACCGGCAGGATGATCCGGGTGAGAATCTGCAGCGTGCCCGCTCCGTCGATCGCAGCCGCTTCGTCCAGGGCGGCGGGGACGGTGCGGAAGAACTGGACGAAGATCAGGATGAACAGCGCGCCGCGAATGCCTTGGGCGAACAAGCTCGGAACGATGAACGGCAGCGGAGTTTCCAGCATGTGATACTGCTTGAATAGCAGGAACGTGGGAATCATGACGATCTGCTTCGGAACGACGAAGGTGAGCAGCATGAGCCCGAACAGGATGCTCCGGCCGGGAAAGCGGTACTTGGCGAACCCGTAGCCCACGATCGCGCAAGAGAAGGTCTGGGCGAGCGCGGGAAGCAGGGAGTTGAGCAGGGAGGCGCCGAGCGAACGCATGTAATCAAGAACATGCCAGGCCTGAACATAGTTGCTCCATTCCGGCGCCCGTGGGATCCAGCCGACCGTCGGGTCGAGCAGATCGTCCAGGCTTTTGAAGCTCTGGGAGATCATGAACAGCAGCGGAAAGATATATACGAACCCGAAGATGACCAGCATGAGGTAGACGGCGATCTTCAGCATCAGACCGTCGTTGCCTTGTCTTCCCCAGAGGATCTGCTTCCCTTTTGCCGCCCATCTTCGCACCTGCTCTTCGATCGCTAGCCCGGACTTCCCGGATCTTTTGCTCATCAAGCGGCTCATCTCGCCAGCCTCCTCGTTCGCCATGCCGGCCTCTCCTTGTTGCGGAAGAACCAGGCGATGATCAGCAGTAACAGCAGAATAACGGAGAAGAAGATCCAGGCGAGAGCGCTGGAATAGCCGAATCCCGTGCCGACCTGGAACATGTTTTTCTGGATCAGCAGAATCACGTCGCTCCAGGTGTTGGTGAACAGGTCCACCGTTGTGTAGATGAGATTGACCAGGATGAACGGCTTGACCTCGGGCAGCGTGATCTTCCAGAAAATCACCCACGGAGACGCTCCGTCGATCGCCGCCGCTTCGTATACCTGCGGGTTTACTTTTTGCAGCGCCGCCAGGAAGATGAGAATCTGCACCCCGGAATACCACAGAATGAGGATGAACCGCTGGGTGAGGTCCGTCAACGTGGCCGCCCATACCTCGGGAAGCCCGGCCGTGACTGTGGTGAGGAGGCTGGAATTCTCCATGATCGGGATGGTCGTGGCGCCTTGGGAAAAAAGCTCCTGCACCACTTCGCCGCTGGTGATGACCACGGGCAGGAAGAACAGCGCTCGGAAGAACTGTCTGCCCCGGATTGGCTGGTTGATCAGCAGGGCGATGAACAAGGCGAACACGATGACGATCGGGATCATCAGGACCGTGGAGCGGAGGAATAGGAGCAGCTTTTGCATGAAATCCGGGTCGGTGGCGAACGCGTCCTTGTAATTGCCCCAGCCGAGATAGGCTGTCTCGATGCCTTCCGGCGTGATCACCACCTTGTGGAAGCTCATGTACAGAGAGAAATAGAGCGGGTACGCCATGAACAAAAGGAATCCGACGATCCACGGCGACACCAGCAAATAGCCGGTCAAGGCTTCGCGGCGGGCTTTCGACAGCTTGCATCGCTGCACGAGGGAGTTCCCTCCTTTACGGTGAAATCGCGGGCCTTCACGCTGACGGCGCCGTCTTGGTAGTCCTGATCGGTGTAGTTCACCCAGATTGCGGCGCCGCCCTCGTAAGTCACCTTGACCACCCCAGGCGCAAGCGCCGTGTGGCCGGTCATCGCCCGGTCGCGCACGCCGCCGAGCGCGCGGCCCACTTCCCGGTACTGCCGCTGCAGCTCGTCGGCCCAATCGGCGTAGGCGGTGCTGAACAGGTCGCCGGAGGGGGTATCCCGCAGCTTTCGCGACGGCTCGGCGGTGATCAGAAATGAGGGATAAGCGCCGTATTCCACCATGCGCAGCATCTGCTCCGTCGGATCGGTCTGATTGTTCAAATAATCGGTAAAATAATCGAGATACCCGTGCAGCGCGAGCGGCAAGAACGGCACTGTGTCCGTCGCGTACAGAAAGCGGGAGGACTCCAGCGGCATTTGACGATAAGCCGAGAGGCCCTTCAGCGCGATATCGCCGGGCATCGCGGCCGACAGCTTCAGCTTGTTGCCGACGGCTTCTTCCGTAAGCCGTGCGGTCAGCTCCGCCATCTCCGTGCGGTTCACCGCCGTTTTGGCGCGATGGTCCGAGAACAGCAGGGAGCCGGTATGCTCCAAGGAAACTCCCGCCACTCCCCGCTCGCGGAAGGCGGCGAAGTCGCTAGCGGCAAGCTGCAGCGCCCGGCGCGGACTCAGCAGATAGCCTCGCATCTTTTGGTAGAGATCGCTGACGTATCGGCTCACATAGGGGTACGAAATCAATTGTCCGTTGACCGCCCGGGCGGCGTCGGCGCGGATGTCGGCGCGCGGGCCGCCCTTCAGCAGCACGGTGTAATCCGTCGTCAGCGACAGCTCCAAGCCATGCTCGGCGGCGTATCGCCGCAGCTCCTCGAACCCGGCGCTGCCGCCAAGCTTGCGCTCGAAGGACGCTTTTGCCGGCCGGGCTCCGTTCAGCCCGCCCGAGCTCCAGCCCTTGAAGCGGACGACGATCCGCCGAACGCCGCGGCGGTTCAAGTCTTCCAGAATGGCCTTTGCTTCCCGGAAAGGGGTCATCTGGACAACCTGCCGCCCGAGGAGGCCCGGCTTGATGTCGCCGCCAAAAAATTCGATTTCCATCGGCACATCGCTGCTCTCGTCTTCCGCTTCCGTTCGTTTGACGAGCACGCCCTTGTTTTCCAGATAGGCGCGATAGGCGAGCGCCATGCCGGTGTAATCAGCAGAGCTTCCGTTCAGGAAGAGATAGCGCACGCTCTTGTCGTCCTCCGTCGCCTCCCGAGTGAAGGTGCCCACGCCGCCCATCGCCTTGCTCGTCGGTTGATAATAAGAATAGCGAATCAGGAAGCGAGGCGCCGCCCAATAGAAATCGGTGTTGACCCCGGCCGGATAAGCGAGGATCTGGGCGTTGGCTTTGCCCGCCTCGACGATGCCGAAGAGAGCGTTCTGTCCGGCGCCGTGGACGATGCCGAACACGGGGAAGCCGGTGCTGCTGCCGCCGCCGCTCCCTCCCAAACCGAGGTCCGCGCCGTAGATCGTCGCCTTGTAGGGTTCATCGAAGCTCTGCTGCCGCTGCGAGAACCGGATGAGCGCTCCGCTTCCGTCCGGCACGAACAGATAGCCGGGAACGTCGGCCTTGTGGACCGCCCCGAGGAACGGGTACAGCTGGATCGACAGCAGCCTGCCGTCCCCTTCTTCGCGCAGGGAAGCGCGGGGCAGGGAAAGGACCAGGCCCTGATTATCGAGCGCTGCCCGCACGGTGAACGAAATATTCGGTTCGGGAAGGCGGTAGGTGATCTCGCGGCCGCCGGGAATCGGCTTCACAGAGACGACCTCCCCTTGCAGACCCAAGAGGCTGGTGGTGCGCGGCGTATTCTCCGCCCGGTTGATATACTCCAAGAGGAAGGGGGAGTGCACCGCGTTCTGCCACTCCTCGTTCAAGGCGCCGGACTCGGCCGCGCCCGCCGGAATCGACGACCACACATAGCCGCTCGACCGGTCGCGGACTTGCAGCGCGAAGGTTTGCGGATGCATATACAGCTCCAGCCGAGCGTTTTCTCCGATCCGCTCGTAGCCGGCGGTGACCGCCGTAGTGGGAATCTTCTCGCCCGCCGCTTCGGGCTGGGTGTAGCCGTTGGAACGGAACGCCAGGTTTTCGCCGAGATTGGACGAATGGTCGTCGATTGCCGGCGGCTGGGAGGTCGCCGCCGGTTTCGTCCCGTCTCCGAAGGCAAAGGAGGCAGTGAGCAGGGCGCCGGACAACAGAGCGCAGAGGAAGAGAACGGCCTTGCGTTTTTTCCGTTTATCCAAGGTACTTCACCTCCTGAACGATGCCGATCATGAAATCCCAGACTTGGCTGGAGAGGCCGAACAGGACGAGAGAGACGACCGCCGCGATAGCCATTCCGGACAAGGTGATGGCGATATTCTTAAAGGTCTCGTTGATCTCGTAGCCGTGAATTTCCTTGACCATCAGGAACAGCAGCAAGATGCACCAACCGATGATGAACAGCCGCGAATAATCGTAGATCACCGCCTCCATCAGCGTGAGTCCGCGAGAGAGCAGGACCAGCGGAATGCCTAGCAGGAGATAGGGGCTGAGCGCGTAGATCGTCCCTTTGTAGACGTCGCGGAAGCGGCCTTCCCCGTCGTGGATGACGCTGATGAGATAATTGACGACGATCCAGGCGAACAGCGGGACGAGCAGCTTCAGCAGCTCCGCCGACAGGTTCACCCGCGAAGGATCGCGGCCGCCGAAGATGAACCCGGTGCCGTATACTTCGACCAGTCGGACGAATCCGAGCCACAGGAGCAGCAGCGAAGCGGAGAGGACGGAGGCCTTGTCTTCTGTCAGCTCGTAGAAGCCATCGATCGGATGCCTCATCACCCTGAGCCCGTGCAAGAGCTGACTCGGCAGCCGGCGCTTGAGCAGCCGCCGCCAGCGGTCCGCCGGGCGGGCGAAGAACCCGTGCCGGCGGTGCAGCCAGCCGCAGGTTTTCAACAGGACGACGGAGGCCAAGAGCAGGACGATCCCCGTGGACAGGTTGCGCATGATCCAGTCCCGCCGCAGCTCCCAGAAGGTGTTGGAGTATTCCCGCACGTTGCCGGCGGTCTTCAGTTCTTCGAAAGCCAGGTCGTAGTCGCCTTGCTTGTAATAGGCCAGCCCCATACCGAGATGGGCCAGATCGAACATGCCGTCCAGACGCAGCACCTGCTTCCAGGGCTCCATGCTCGCGGAATACCGCCCATTCAAATACAGATCGGTGGCCTTGAGCACCAGTCCGGCAAAGGGAGTGGGCTGGAACATTTGCACGTTGCCGCGCTCCCGATCCAGCACATAGACGAACCCGCGCGAGTTGACGGCGATGCCGGACGGGGCTGTGAAATAGCCCAGAGTCTGATAGCCGGTGTCCGTTCCGCCGAAGGCAAACAGCAGATTTCCATCCTTGTCGTATACGTATACCGTGCCGGCGACGCCGTCCACGGCGAACAGGTTGCCGGACCGATCCACCGCGAGATCGGCGATATTCGGACTCATGAAGGCGGCGGAGCGCAGCAGATTGTCGCCGGCGACATTCAGCTTCTTGAGGCTGCCGCCTGCAAGACCCACCGTGGCGGTGAAAAGCAGCCCGTCTTCGCCGACGGCGACATTGCTCGGAGACGGCGGCAGCTTGCGCGACAACTGTTCCAGTTGCTTGCGGGTGAAGAAGAGCCGCTGCAGGGTTCGCTCCAAGCTGAAGGGAACGGGATTGCTGCCGAAATAGCCCAAGAAGGCACCGTCCGGCCTGAGTTCCGCCAAGCCTTGCGTCAGCCCCTCGCCGGCGATATAGAGGTTGTTCCGCTTGTCGAGCGTGAGCTTTCGCGGCTTAAAGGATGCGGATTTGCCGAACAGAAGCGAGTCCGGCCGGCCGATAGAGCTGATCCGCTTGCCGGTGGAATCGTAGACGGCGATCTCTTCCGCTCCGTAATCCGCCACATAGACCGCACCGTCGGCCGCGGCGTAGACGCCGGTCGGCTCCGTCAGTTCTCCCGCTCCGTACTCGCGGACGAGGCGGCCTTCCGGGTCCAGCTCGACGACCCGGCCGTTGCCCGCGTCGGCGATATAGAGATGATCGTTGGCGGCGATGAACAAGTCTTCTGGCTGATTCAGCTCAAGCGCCGGCTGCGCGGTTTCCACTTCGTCCGCCGCGGCCTCTCCGCCTGCACCAGCCTTCCTTCCCGCGACGGACGCGACGGACGGAGCGGCGCCGATCAGCTCGCCGACCGGGCGATAGGCGGTTTGGGTCAGGCGCGGTTTGCCGTCCGGCGTGACCGTGAACGATTCGTAATTGGCATGGGCATCAAGCGGTAAGGCTGTGATCAGCACAGCCGACAGAACGGCCATGAGCCCGATGGTTTTCCAGTTTTTCATGGCGATTCTCCTCACTTCAGACCTGAATGCGCCATCGTATCCATCACCTTGCTCTGCATGCCGATGAAGATAAGCAGGTTTGGAATGAACATCACAAGAGCGGCGGCGGCGGCCACGCCTTGACCGGCGACATTGTTGCCGGTCGTCGAGCTGAGCGTCGTCATGTAGAAGGCAAAGGTGCGCAAGGTCTCCTTGTTCATGTAGAGATTGGAGGTCTCGGCGTTGTTCCATACGCTCTGAAACGTCAGGATCGCCACCGTGGCCAGAGCCGGACCGATGAGCGGCATGACGATGCGGGAAAAGACCGCCCAATTCTGCGCCCCGTCGATGGTGGCGGCCTCCAGCAATTCATCGGGAACCTGGTCGACGAATTGCTTCACCAGGAACACCCCGACCGGGAGGGCGAGGATCGGCAGGATGTGGCCCCAGTAGGTGTTGATCAGCCCGAGCTTCTCTATGACCAGATAGCGCGGGATGGTGACGGCCGCCGGAACGAACATGAGGGCGATGGTGTTGACTTCGAACAAAAAGCCGCGCAGCCGGAATTTCATCTTGGACAGGGCGTAGCCGCTCATGGCGCTGATGACGAGCGACAGCACCACGACGATGGCGGAGACGACGATGCTGTTGAACAGATATTTCGTTACCGGAATGCTGGTCAAGTCCTGAATATTGAACAGAGAAAGCAGGTTTGCCGTGTTCGGCTGGCGAACGAGGAAGGTCGGAGGAAACAGGAACAGTTCATCCAGCGGCTTCAGCGCCTGCGAGAACATGAAGACGATGGGCAGGAGCATCACGGCACCAAGAGGAATCAGGAACGCCAAAAACTTGATTTGGCTGCGGCCGAAGCGCTTGGGATTGATGGTATTGCCCTGATAGGAAGCCAAGGTGTTCACTCTCCCGATTAGAGTAGCCGCCTGACTGTTTAGGATTGATCGCCGAACAGCCGCCAGGCCGCTTTTGAGAACAGGTAGATGATCAGCAGCAGGACGACGGAGATGGCGGAGGCGTATCCCATGTCGTAGCGGATGAATCCGTAGTCGGCGATATGGTTGATGATCAACTGGCCGGAATATTGCGGCGTCGGGTTCGTTCCGGACAGCTGCACCCCGATTTCTCCGGCCTGAAAGGTGCCGACCACCGCCATGACGGCCCCGAACAGCATCTGTGGTTTCATGGACGGGATGGTGATGTACCAGACTTCCTGCAAGCGGCTGCGGATTCCGTCGATATAGGAGGCTTCGTACAGCTCTTTGTTGATATTGAGAATGCCGGCCAGCATCGCCAGGAATCCGACGCCCATGCTGTTCCAGAGCGTCACGATCATCATGATCGGCATCAGGTAATGGGGCGATTGCGTCCATTGGATCGGCTCGCCGATCACATTCAAGCGGATCAGCCAAGAGTTCAGATAGCCGGCGCGGTCGCCGCTGAACAGGGTCAGCCAGATCACGTTCATGGCGACCCCGGCGGTCATCGACGGCGAGTAGAGCGCGAGGGCCAGTACGGTGCGCGGCTTGTGAGTGATCTGGGCGAGCAGCCAGGCAAGCCAGAAGCTGAGCAGATAGCCGCCAGGTCCGACCACCAGGGCAAACTTGATGGTATTGGGCAGCACGTACATCATGAATTCGCTGTCTTGCGTCAGCAGGTTCACGTAGTTTTGCAGCCCGATGAACACGGGAGCCTCCACGGTGTTGAAATAGGTGAAGGACAGCGCGATGGCGGCTCCCACCGGGACGACGATGAAGGTGAGGAACAAGAGCAAATAGGGCGACAGGAACGCATAAGCGGTCAGCTCGTTGCGAACGCTGCGCTTCAGCGCGCGCCTCGCCTTCGGCGCAGCGGCAACGGGGGAAACAGGGGATTCGGTCATGGGGTGCCGCCCTTCCTTTCCGAGCTGGGAAGCGCCGGCAGCTTCGGCGGGCGCACCCAGGCGCCGTTCTTCATGTAGCCGAACTCCTCCCACTTTTTCGCCAGCTCGCGGTTGGTCAGAATCGTCGCATCCTCGATCGCCCGCCGCGGATTCACGCCATCGAAGACGATCTTGTTCCAGGCGTCGCTGAGCTGCCGCTCCAGCATGTAGTCGCCGGGCACATGGGGGGCGTCCTGCAGCCATTCCCATTGCTTGCGGATGACGGCGACATGCTCCGCCGGCCAGGAGGACTGGGCGAACGCATCCAGATTGGCCGTATTCCACAAGAAGGTGGGGCCGTAGACCGTCTGCATTCGATTACCGAATTTGACCTGGGTTTCGGCGGATGTCCACCATTTGAGCAGCTCCCATGCTTCCTTTTGTTTCTTGCTGGACTTGAAGATGATTCCCGTCTGGGCGGTTCCGGCGGCCCAGCGCTCCACGGTTCCCTGCTCGTCGGCAACGCCGGGCAGCGGAGCGATCGTCCACAGCCCGCTGATCTCGGGAGCGGCCGACATCAACTGCACGTAGGTGGTGAAATTGGAGATGCCGATCGGCAGGCTGCCGTCGCGCAGATGGTCATAGAACACCGGGACGTTTAGCGGCATGTTGTAGACGGTGAACAGATCGGTCATCTCGCGGATGCCTTCGATGGCGCTCTCGCTGTCGATGGCCGTTCGGCCGCCGTCCTGGGTAAACAGGTCGCCACCATGCTGATAAATGTACGGAGCCGTCAGCCAGAGCTGCTTGTTGCCGCCGGTCTGAGCCAAGGGATTATAGAAGTTCAAGCCGTATCTCTGCAGTTCCGGCAGAATTCGTTTGACGTCTTCTAGAGTGTCGGGAACGGGAATGTTGAGTCCCTGCAGAATGTCCTTGCGGTAGAAGAGTACCCAGAAGTCCTGGGTTTCCGGCAGCCCGTAGGTGCCGCCGTCGAACTGGTAAGGCACGACAGCGCCGGGGGCGAACCGCCCGATGGTCTGCGAATAATCGGGAAAGGTCTGCAAATTGAGGAGCGTGCTGCGAACAGCCAGATTGAAGGGAGTCGAGGTATTCACCGAGAGGGCGGCATCCGGCGCTGTGCCGGCCGCATTGGCGAGAATCAGCTTCGTCTCGTCCGGCATCAGCGAGAAGGTGACAGAAATGCCGGTCTTGCGGGTGAAATCCTCGTTCGCCATCTGCTGTAGAGTCGTCACATATTGCCGCGGCCGGTTCACCCAGACCTTCAAGGAATCCCCGCCATTGTCGTGAATCGTGTTGTAATCGCGGGTGAAGGAATGGAAGAAGACGCTTAGCCCGGCCTTTAGGCGGCTTCCTAAGCCGGCTTTGGCCGCAGGCGGCTCGCCTTCGCCGTAGACGTAAATGCGATCCAGCAGGAGCGGCTGATTGGGCAGTTTTGCCAAGGTTTTGCCAAGCTGTTGCATGACTGAGTTGGAACTGCCGTTCAGTTGAGACAAGCGATAGGGCAGCGCATTCGGCTCTGCCGCCAGCCGCCGCAGAATCTGAACCGCCAGCTTCAGCGATTTGGACGGTTCGCTCGGGCGGCCGATCCGCTCGACGAGAGCGCGCTCTTGCTTCTCCAGCTCTCCCGCATAGCGGCTCAACCGCTCGGACAGGTCGGGGAGCTGCTCGGTGAGATCCCAATCCCGGTTGACGTCCTGAACGCCGCCGGTTGCCATCTTCACCTGGATCAGCAGATCGTTGACCTCCTCTATCACCCCTTGCAGCGTCAGGATCGCCGCTTGGTAAGGAGCGGCGTTTGCCGTTAGCGTGAGCAGGTGGGTGCCGGCGCTCAGGCGAAACCGGTAAGGGTTGCCGGCGGCGTCGGCGAGGACCCGATTGCTCCAGGAAGCGGTGTAGGGAAAGGCGATCTCCTTCATCTCGGCAAAAGGAGTCAGGCCGTCGATCGCCAGCATCCGGTATACCGGAATGTCGGTGTCGGCGTCGCTCTTCACCTTGGCTTGCCGGTATTTCAGGGCGATCGAGTAGTCGCCGTCGGCGGGAACCTCAAGGGTCCAGGAGGCGCTCTGCCCGCCGAGCTTCCAGGAGTCGCCCCCGAAGGCGTTCAATAAGGAGCGGGTCGACGTGTACGGCATGACAGACGGGTCGCCATCGCTTTGGGCACGCAGATAAGGCTCGTTCTTCTCCGCGATTCCTTCGGCTTCCAACACCGTCATGCCTTCTTCTCCCGGACGGTCCGCGCCGAGGGCGGCGCGGTAATCCGAGTAGGCGGGCAGCGGCTTCCCGGCGGCCACCGTCACCCGCCCGAGCAGAACCGGTTCTCCTACATAGGTCAGCGTTAACGCATTGCTCCCTTTGCGCAAAGCGAACAGGAGAGGGGACGAGGCAGACTCGTTCGACACTCCCAAGGCTTGCCAACGGGGCACCCATTCCTGATCGGGTAGAATGTCGTTGCCGAGGGAATCCTGGGCGAAGGGATAGGTCTGATTCTTCCACAGCTTGGGCAGGCGAAATTGCTTGGCTTGGAAAAACGGATATTCGCCGTTTACCATCAAGCCTCGCTCGATCGGCACCACCCGGTCGTCGAGCGGCCTGTAATCAAGGTGAATCTCGTATAACCCATCTTCCGGAACGGTGACGGGCACTTCGACCGCTGGCGTGTCCTCCTTCCAGACAAATACGCCGGACGAGTAGCCTTCGCTGTCTGCCGCCGGCTTCAGGGCAAGCGGTCTACCCTCCGCCGTCATCTGCGCCGGATTGACGGTGTATCGGTAATCCTCGACCGGCCGCAGCCCCTGTTCGTTCCAGCGCTGCAGCGCGAAAGCATAATCAATCTCGGACCCCTGCTTGGCCGCGGCCGCTCCGTCCTGAGGAGCCTGATTCGTCACGTTATTCGTCGGCGCTTTGCCGTTCCCGTCCGTCGGCTTGCCGAACAGGGCGTCCAGGACATCGCGGGTATCCGTCGGGGAGTCCTTCGCTTTGCCGTTCGCAAGAGCGGAGGCCGCTTGGGCGCGCGGAGGGCGCTCCGAGCTTCCGAGCGGCAGGGCGGTGGCGAGCAGCAAGGCGCTGATCAGGGCGATGGGCACCGTTTTATTTCGCATGAGATCACTTCCTCCGTTCGGGGGAAGGCCGCTCCGCCTGATGAAGCCAGGGAACAGCCTTCCCGCCGGCTTACTTCGTCACGGCGTCGATCTGGGATTTGTTCTTGTTGAAGATGTCCATCGCCTTCTGTTGAATGTCCTTGGCCACATCCTCCGGCTTCACCTTCAGGCTGACCAGTTCTTTCTTGGTGTCGTAAGGGTTGAGTACTTTATCGATGATCTCGGCATCTCCCGGCAGCCACTTGTAGCCGTCGACAAACCCCTTCGGAATCATCGCGATGACATCCTTGATTCCCGGAGCCGTGAAAGTGGTGTTGAGGTAGGCTTCCCACACCTCCGGATCGTTCAGCAGCGGCATGGATGTGATCGGCTTCTCGATCTCGTTGATCCGCTGCATCCAGCCGTCCTTCGAATAGGTCAGCCACTTGATGAACTCGAAGGCTTCCTTGGGATGCTCGGTGTTCGCCGACATGCCGATGTAGTCGGTGACGAGGGCGACGCGCTGGCCGTTTTTGCCGGGAAGAGGCAGGAAGTCCCATTTGAACTTGGCATTTTTGCTGACGTCGGCGAAGGCCCAGTTGGCGTCGATCTTCATGCCCACCTTGCCGGCGATGAAGCCGCTCTTGTCTTTGCCGAACCATTTGTCCTGCTCGGCCCGCTCGTACAGATCGACCACGGATTTATCCTTGTAGACCAAATTATTGATCCAATGGATGGCATCGGCGAAAGCCGGCTTGTCGAAGTTGAACTTGGATCCGTCATAGGTGAGCCAGCCCAGGGAGGGATCGAACTGGGGAACGAAGAATTCCCGGGCGCCGAGCAGGTTCTCCGCGCCGAATTGGTGCTCGCTCGGCTTGGTCAACTGCTTGGCGATCTTCTTGAAGTCGGCGGTGGTCCAGTCCTTGCTGGGCAATGGGATGTTCTCTTTGTTGAAGAGGTCGACGTTGATCAGCACCCCTTGCATGAACAATTGGTTCGGCAGCATGTACTGCTTGCCGTTGTATTCTCCGGTCTTGCTGAGGTTGCCGAAGAAGTTCTCCGCCTTGTATTCCGGGTCCGCCTGCAAGTACGGGTTCAGATCGGCGAGCCATTTGTTGGTCACGTCGAACGGCCCGTTGAACACGAAGAAGACATCCGGCAGCTTGCCGGCGGCTGCGACCGCGCCCAGCTTCTCATCCCAAGGCCAGGTGACGGACTTGTCGATGACGACTTTGATGTTTGGATGCGCTTTCATAAATGCGTCGATTTTTTTCTGCTCGGCGACCGGATCGTTCCAGGTGGCGAAGCGGATGGTGACTTGTTCATCCGCGGGCTTGGCCGTCGGATCCGCGGACGGCTGGACCGAAGCTTTAGCAGTAGCGGCTTGGGACGGGCTGGGACTGGGCGAGTCGGTGCGGGCCTGCTCGCTCTTGCCGCAGCCGGCGGCGAAGGTAACGAGCAGGGAAAGCGTCAAAATCATGCCAAGCGATCGTTTTCTCATGGACAATCCCCCATATTCATAGTTTGAGACCACTCATAGACCACCGGTTTGATCTTTTCCGATCACCTTGCGTTCATAGGCATTCTCCTTCTGCGTTGTATTTCGCTCCATCAAGGCTGACCGCCGTCTGTCCCGAAAACGGCCTTTTGCGCGTTGAGGCGGCGCAGGACTCCCTTTGAATCAATTCCGTATCGAGCAAGATGGACTGGGGAGCCTCCCAAGCATCCTGGAGCGCTTGAAAAATGACGTGGGCGACGATCGTTCCCCATTCGTACATCGGATGGCGGATCGTCGTCAGCGAAGGGCGAAGGAACTCCGCCAGCCGGATGTCGTCAAAGCCTACCAGCGCGACGTCATCGGGGATGCGGTAGCCGGCCTCGGTGAGCGCCTGCACGCAGCCGATCGCCATTTCGTCGTTGGCGCAGAAGATCGCCTCGGGCACTTTGCGGCTGATGATCAGGGATTTCGTCGCCTGATAGCCGCCCTGCTCGGTAAAATGCCCCTGGGCGGTATAGGAGGGCTGATAGGGCAGGCCCGCTTCCTCTAGCGCCTTGCGGTAGCCGTCGAACCGCTTCGAGCCGTTGTAGGAATTCACCCCGCCGTTCAGGAAACCGACCGTCCGCCGGCCTTGCCGAATGAGATGGGAGGTGGCCGTGTGCGCCCCTTGCACGTTATTGACGAGAACCTTGTGCAGATGCTTGCCGTCAAGCTCGCGGTCCATCAGAACGATAGGAAAGGAGTCGTCTTCCACCTGCAGCAGCACCTCGTCGGGAATGTTGGGACCGAAGATGACGGCTGCGTCGAACTGCTTCTCCAAGAGGAAGCGATTGGCGGAATTGCGGGCGTTGCCGGAGGTGCTGCAAGCGACCAAGTTGTAATTGTTGGAGGCGACGACATCCTCCAGCCCCTGGATGATGGAGCCGAAGAAGGGGCCGCCGAACCCGGTGAGGAAGAGCCCCACGGTATCGGATTTTCGCCGCTTGAGGTTACGGGCGATGGCATTGGGGCGGTAATTCAGGCTTTCGACCGCCTCCCAAACTTTGCGGCGGGTTTCGTCACTCACCCGCGTGCCGTTGTTGAGTACCAGCGAAGCGGTGGACAGGGCCACGCCCGCTCGCTTGGCTACGTCTTTGATCGTTGCCATGAATAATCCTCCGTTTGCGACAATATCGAAACGTTACGATGAATTATCATTATTATACCTAGAAATGAATGCGATTACAATATGATATTCTGGGAAAATAATCGACTTTTCTAGTTAATAACGCAAGTGTTTCCAACATTGTAAAATTGATCATCGAAACGTTACGTAATTTTTCCAGAGAACTATGCTTCTTCGTCAACGTCCGAAAAATGCGGCGGGCTGGGGCGGCACATCGATTGTACCGTTCCGAGCCCGCCCGCAAGCCTTCAAGAGGGAGGAGGGGAAGCGGAGGGGTTCACCACGAATCGGCTTCTCCTTCCGTCTCCGCGCGCTTCACTTCTCCTCAGGGGAAAAGGCGATTGCCCTCCTTAAAGCAACCGCAGCCCCTTGGGATAATGATTCTTCAAGAGGCCGCCGCTGACCTTGCCCCAGCCGAGGGGAAAGCCGTCGACGGTGACGAGCGTCCACCCGTCGGGGCAATCCGCGGCCGGCAGCGCCTCGCCGCGCAAATACCGCGCGGCGGCGGCATCCTCCGCCCGCAGCGGATATTCCCGCGCCGCATCCTCCCGGCGCGCCGCCAGCGCCAGCGCATGGGCCGGTTCCAGCCGGCCCTTCTTGATTTCCGCCAGGTGCAGGCCGGGTCTCAGCGCGCGGACGCCTTCCAGGCGCTCCGCGGTGAACGCCCCGTCTGCGCCATGCGGCAGCCAGTACAGCTGGTCGCCGAAGACGACCGGCTCGCCCGGACCGGCCGCGAAGCCCGGCAGATTCGCGGCGGCAAATTCCCGGAACCGGGCCATCGCCTCCTGCGCCTGCCTCGCGGCGGCGGCAGCGGACGCTCCGACGGTTCGCTTCCCCTTGGCACGGCCCGCTTCGGGCCGCGCCGCTTCCTGCGCCGCGCCGCCGTCCTCCGCTTCCAGCTTCAGCAGCGCGGCAAAATGCCCCTCGCCGCGCTCCCGGTGCGGCCAGATCCGCTCCGTCCGCACGAGGCGGAACGCCGGGTGCTCGCGCAGCAGCCAAGCGATGACTTCTTCATTTTCCTCGCGGTTGAAGGTGCAGGTGGAATAGCCGAGCCAGCCTGCCGGCTTCAACATGCGGACGGCATCCTTCAGGATGTCCCTTTGCCTGGCGGCGCAGGCGGCGGGGGAAGCCTCCGTCCATTCGGCGGCCGCCTCCGGGTCCTTGCGGAACATCCCCTCGCCGGAGCAGGGGGCGTCCAGCATGATCCGGTCGAAAAAGCGCGGAAATTTGTCGGCGAGAGCCGGCGGCGCCATGCTGGTCACCACCGCGTTCCTCACCCCGGTCCGCTCCAGATTTTCCGCCAGGATTTTGGCCCGGCCGGGATGGATTTCGTTGGCGACGAGCAGCCCGGAGCCGGCCATGCGGCCGGCGAGCTGGGTGGACTTGCCGCCCGGAGCCGCTGCCAGATCGAGCACTGTCTCGCCCGGCGCCGGAGCGAGCAGCTCGGCCGAGGTCATGGCGGATGGCTCTTGAATGTAGTACAGGCCGGCGGCATGCCAGGCGCTCTTGCCGGGGCGGACGGAATCGGGGTAATAGAAGCCGGTCGGGCACCAGGGAACCGGCTCCAGCGAGCAGTCCCGCTCGATCCGCTGCCAGAGCGGATGGCCGCCGTCGAGCTTCAATGAGTTGCGGCGCAGCCCCTGAACGCGCGCCTCGCCGTAAGAAGCGAGGAAGGCCTCGGCCTCGGCGCCGAGCTGGCCGCGCATGCGGCGAATATAGGAATCGGGCAGGTTCGTCATGCCGGTTATCTCCTTGTAGGGCGGTTTGGATGGGTCAAACGTAACCATCGTAATACATCTTTTGCCGAAAGCCAACTGTTGAAGGTTGTCGGGATGTTGTCGGGATGTTGTCGGGAGGAAACGAATCGTGTAATCATGCGTATATAGTCAAGAATGACAGATCGTCCGAAGGGTCCGGCGCGGCAAAGCCGGCCGAGCGAAATTCGGGGAGGGGAAGCAGGCATGAGAGGATTCGTTCGAAGTACAGCCTTGGCCGCCCTGCTCCTGGCGGCGTTGCTGCTTCCGCTTCCCGGAACGGCGACTCCGGTCCAGGCGGGCGCTTTCAGCCAGATCGAGAGCTTTTTTCAACTGCCGGGAGAAGTGGACAAGCTCCAGGATAACTATCAGCAAATCCAGGAGCAATACAACGACACCCGCGAGGAACTGGAAGCCGCCCGCAAGCAGGCGGAGGAGACCGCGCTCAAGGCCGAGCAGACGGCTGAACAGTTCCGCGCCGAGCAGGAACGGCTCGTTCAGCAGAATACCGCTCTCGCGGAAGAGAACCGGCAGCTTGCCGCCACGCTGGAAGAGCTGAAGGATGCCGATGAGTTGAGGCAAAAGGCGAACCGCCGATTGCACACGGCTTTGTATACGGGCGCCGGCTTGATCGCGGCCGTTTTCTTCGCCGGACGCTTTACCCGGTTCGCTCTGCGCAAGAGCGGCAAGGGGTTGCGTCGACCGGGCAGCCGCTAAAGGGAGGAGGTTCAAGCATGCAGCTGAATCACACGGGACCAGGAGCGGAGAGCGGAGCCGGGCACGGCGGGAACGGAGCGCGAGTGAAGCTGGCGGCGGGTGAACGGCTCCACCTGCTCAACCCGCAGGCGCTTGTGGCCTTTCGCGGCTCTCCCGCGCTCCGGGAGGACCGGTTCATGGACCTGAAGGGCATGTACCGCAAGCGCCGGCTGATCCGCTCCGATCTGTCAGGCCCGTCCGAATTCATCCTTTCGCTGCCTGCCGGCTATCACCTGAAAACCTTGGAGCTGGCGGACGGAGCCGATCTCTTGTTCGATATCCGCAGCATTTTGTTCTATGAAGAGGGAGTTTCCCTGAAGAGCGTGCTGCTCAAGGTGAAAAACATGCTCATCACGCGGGATTTCGTCAAAATGAAGTTCACCGGCACCGGAGCGCTCGGCATTCTCTCGCGCGGTCCCCTGTACGAGATGAAGCTGGAGCCGGAGGTGCCGGTGTATGTCGATTCCCGCTGCCTGGTCGCTTATCCCGAGAATGCGCGGGTGGACCTGTGCGTCTACGGCAATCATCTGGCCAGCCAGCACATGAATTACCAATGGGAGCTGCGCGGCTTGGGCACGGTTCTCCTGCAGACGGGCACGACCGAGGCGGAACTGGAAGCCGAATATCCGAGCGACGGTCTGGTCAAGCGCGTCCTGCGCGAAGTGCTCCCGTTCGGCGGCGTGTTCATCAAATAGCCGTCACCGCGGAGCGCGATCTGCAGCCGCGGCGAGCCACGCCGTTTCCTCGGCGATTCTCGCCGGGTCGATCCGCGCGAACAGCGGTTCGATAGCCGCCAGCTTCGTTCCGGCCGCCACCTCCCGGTAAGCCCAGCGCGGCGCGGCTGAAGCCGGTCTATCCGCGCCTTTCGCCGCCCCAACGACCGCCGCTTCGCCATCCTTTTCCTCCGTTATTACCCGCTGCTCCCAAAACCGTTCCAGCCTCGCGCAGCTGAAGGGAAGGAACGGCGCGAGCAGCCGCGCCAGATTGGCGATGATCTGCACGCAGGTGTACAGGGTATCCGCCGCGTGCCGCGGATTCGTCCGCACCTCGCTCCAGGGCTTCCGCTCATCAAAATACTTGTTCGCGCCGCGGACGAAACGGAAGCATTCCTCGATCGCCCGCTTCAGCTCCGCCTCCTCGATCCATGCGCCAACGCGGGTGTACAACTCCTTCAGCTCCCGCTCCACGCGCTCATCCAGCCGTCCGTCCGGAACCCGGCCGCCATACTCTTTCTCCACGAACTTAAGCGACCGGTGCACGAGGTTGCCGAAGGCATTCACCAGCTCGCCGTTGTGGCTGCGGATGAACTCGTGCCAGCTGAAATCGCCGTCGTGCTTTTCCGGTGAGTTGGCGATGAGGAAATAGCGCAGCGAATCCGGCTCGTACCGCTCCAGCACCTCCGGCACCCAGACCGCCCAGCCGCGACTGGTGGAGATTTTCCGCCCCTCCAGCGTCAAATATTCGCCAGAAATGATTCGGTCGGGCAGCCGCAGCGCGCATCCGTCCTCCACGTGATCCCCGTTTTCCCTCGCACGGTCCCCCGCATCCGCATTTCCCGCTGCTCCAACGTTCTTCTTCGCCGCCCCCAAGAGGAGCGCAGGCAGAATTACCGAATGAAACGGGATGTTATCCTTTCCATGGACGTAATAGGAGCGGGTGCCGCTGCCCTCGCTCCAGAAGGGCCGCCAGTCTCGGCCGCTGTCCGCCGCCCACTTGCGGCTTGCCGTCCAATAGCCACTCACCGCCTCGATCCAGACGTAGATCTTTTTGCCCTGGAAGCCGGGCACCGGCACGTCGATCCCCCAGGGGAGGTCGCGGGTAGCCGCCCGGTCCGGCAAGCCCTCCGCCAGATAACGCTCCGTCAGGCGAACGGCGTTATCCCGCCAGCCGACCGCGGCGGCGGCATACCGCGCCAACTCCTCCTGAAAGGCGGACAGACGCAAGTAATAATGCTCCGTCTGCCGGATGACCGGAGCCGTACCGCAGAGCTTGCATCTGCGCGCCAACAGATCGGTCGGATCGAGCACCGTCTGGCAACCCTCGCACTGATCGCCGCGGGTCGGGGCGCCGCTGCGCGGACAAATACCCTCCACATAGCGGTCGGGCAGAAATTTGCCGCAGTCGGGACAGTAGAGCTGATCGACGACGCGCCGGTCGAGCCAGCCGTTGTCCAGGAGCCGCAGAAACAATTCTTGAACAAAGCGCCGGTGTTCCTCCGAATCGGTCCGGGTATAGAGGTCGTAGCTGAACCCGAGCCGCCGGAAGCATTCGGCAAATTCCCGATGGTAGGTGTCGGCGATCTGTTGCGGCCGGGCGCCTTCGCTTTCCGCGCGGATGGCGATGGGGGTGCCGTGGCAATCGCTGCCCGATACATACAGCACTTCCTCGCCTTTCATCCGGTAATAGCGGGCGAGCACGTCGCCGGGAAGCAGGCTGGCCAGGTGGCCGAGGTGCAGCGAGCCGTTGGCGTAGGGCCAGGCGCCGCCGATAAAGATGGGCATGGTTCATTCTCCTTTCCAAATGGAAGCCTGAATACCGAATCGCGGCCAAGAAAACGAAAAGGCCCCCGTCTCCATAGGACAAATATGTCCCAGGGACGAGGGCCTGAAGCCCGCGTGTTACCACCCAGCTTTACCGGCTTCTCGCGAAGCCGACCTTATCGGGTACGCCGCATGAATGGATGCGGGTATACCCTAGCGCGGATAACGGGCGCAAGCTTCCGGCGCAGCCTACCTCCCGCGAGCGGGGCTCGGTGCGCAAGCTCCAAGACCATGTTCCCCGCAGTCCGCGCTGCCCCCTCTCAGCATGCAGGGGCTCTCTGGCAAGCGCTGAGTCTCGGGTACTCTTCTCTTCACAGCTCTTCTTGTACGTTCGATTCGATTGGAAATCAGTATAGCAATAATCCCAGCCAATTGCCAGTATCCAGCCAAACTTTCGCCTTATTCCCGGAAAATCCACCGCCGCCCGCAATCTGCCCTTTTCACCCCCGCCCCGGGAAAGGTACAATAGAGATGCACGTTGAATGGGGGAAACCGACATGAATATTTTACAGGCGCTGTTTTTTCCGCCCGAGCAGCCGGGCGGGGTCTCATCCATGGTTCCGTACATCCAGGAACGGTTCGCGGCCAAGAAAGGCTGGGAGATGGAGCTGTTCTCGCTCCCCAAGCGAATCCGCAACAAGGGAACCGCCCCCGTCGCCTTCGCCACCTTCGATTGGACGATCTATGCGGGAAACCCGATCATTGAGAAATATTTCCAGACCTACAAGGACTACCTCTGGTGGACGCGCATGCGGCTGAAGCCATCCTTTGACCTGATCCACGCCCACCATCCGATCGCGGCGCTGGCGATGAAAGAAGTGTTTCCCGACATCCCGGTCGTGGTGACGATCCACTCCAGCTACGAGCGCGAGCTCATCCTGAACGGCCGCATTGCCGAAGGGGGAGCGGAGCACGCCTTCCTCACCTCGCTCTACCGCGAGCTGGAGGAGAAGGTCGATCAGATTCTGACCGTATCCAGCGCCTTCCGCAACTATCTCGGCGAGTATGTTCAGGACCCGGAGCGCATCGGGGTCATTCCGAACGGCTTCGACGAGCGGCGTTTCCGTCCGGTTCCCCACGAGAACCAGGTTCCGCAGCTGATCACCGTCTGCCGTCTCGTTCCGGCGAAGGGACTGGATGTGCTGCTCCGGGCCTGCAGCATCCTGAAGCAAAAGGGGCTGCCCTTCGTCCTGCACATGATCGGCGACGGTCCGAGCCGGCCGGAGCTGGAGAAGCTGGCGGCGGAACTGAACCTGTATGAGGATACGATCTTCTACGGCTATATGCTGCATCCCGAGGAATTCATGCCGTTCTTCGATATCTTCGTCCTGCCCTCGCGGGCGGAAGCCTTCGGGAACGTGTACGCGGAAGCGGCGCTCTGCCTGCTGGCGGTCGTGGGCACCGGGGTCGGCGGCATTCCCGAGCAGATTGAGGACGGGCGGAACGGCCTGCTCGTGCCGGTTGATGACGCGCCAGCTCTCGCCACCGCGCTCGAGAAGCTGATGCTCGACCCGACCTTCCGCTACAATCTGGCGCGCGCGGGCCGGGAGAAGGCCAAGCGGGCCTATTCGCTGAACCGCGTGATCAAGCAGTTGGTCAAGGTCTACGAGCATTATTCCGGCAACGAGGCGAGGGGAGAGGCTGCGAACGCGGATGGGGCGGTTGCCAGGGCGGAAGCGGCGAATACGGAACCGGGCGAAGAGATCGTCAGGGCTTCCGGGTCCGAGGCTGTCGAAGAAGCCAAGGACGCCCATCCGAACAGGTAAGGAATCCCGCGGCCGATCCCGCTGAAAACCTCCTCCAACGAAAAGTCTCCCGGCCCGCAGGCGGTTTGTTCACACCTGCAGCCGGGAGACTTTTAACCTTCCTCTTCATAGATCATCTTGACGGTCATGCCGCCGTCGACGACAAAATTCTGTCCGGTGATGAAGCCGGCCTGCTCGGAGGAGAGATAGACGCATAAGTCCGCAATGTCGTAAGGAACGCCGACCCGGCCGACCGGGTGCTGAAGCTTGTCCCGCTCGCTGTGGCGGGGAGTCTTCGACCGTGCGGAGAGCTGCCAGTCGCCGGTTTCGATCCAGCCCGGGCTGACTGCGTTGACGCGGATTCCGTCCGGCCCGAGGCTCACCGCCATCGCGTGGGTGAGGGCGAGAATTCCGCCCTTGGACGCCGAGTAGGCTTCCGTGCCGGGCTCCGACATGAGCGCCCGCGTCGAAGACAGGTTGACGATGCTGCCGCCGCCTGCTTCCTTCATGAGCCGCGCCGCCTCTCGCGAACAGAGAAAGGTTCCCCGCAGGTTCACGGCGATGACTCGGTCGAAGTCTTCCGCCGCGAGCTCCAGGAAGGGAGCGTTTCTGCCGATGCCGGCGTTGTTGATCAGAACGTCGATGCGGCCGAACTCCTCCACGGTCAGCCGTACCCACCGGCGGACGTCCTCCTCGGCGGCCACGTCCGCGCGCAGGAACATTGCCATCCCGCCGAAGCTGCGGATGTGCTTGACGACCTCAAGCCCCGCTTCCTTGTCTACGTCGCAGAGGGAAACGGCGTACCCGTTCTCCGCGAATCGCACGGCGAGCGCTCTGCCGATCCCTTGTCCTCCGCCGGTGATCAGAGCTGTTTTCTTCATGGTAACGAATCCCTCCTTATCCCGCTGGCCTGTCCCGAATATTCGGATAATTCCCCGCTATGCTGAGATTATAACCGGATTTTCGGCCGCAATCAAAAGAAGCATTGCCACCGGCTCGAACCTTGGCTAGTATGGAGGAAGAACCGGAATTCCCACCTTGCCCCAAAGGAAGCGATTCGTATGACTCCGCCTCAAAAGCCGCCCATTCCCCGGGAAATTACGTACCGGGTCGGGCGCAAAATCGGCAAAATCAACGTTTCCCCTGAGGGGACTCCGTTGAAGGCGCGAGTAGCCGCGCTGCCGGAGACGAACCCGCCCCGAACGCTTCCGGCGGAAGCCCGGCTGATCCGGCGGGCATGGGGAGAAGCGGCGTTTCCTCCCGGCTCCGTCCTGCTGGCCGCGCTGCTTCTCGCTCCGCTGGCCGTTGCAGCGCTTGCGGCAGCGCTTCTCTATGCCCTGATCGGGTAAGCCGGCAGAAGTATTCGAATTTAAGCGGAGGAGGAATCACATGTTTCCTGTGCTTGCTGTATTCAGCGGGCTGGTCGCTTTATTCTTCATCGTCTTGGTGGTGCTTACCGTCCGCTTCTTCGTGTCCTGGAATCCGGACGAGGAAGGGCGGCGCCGGCTGCGGATCAAGAACCGGGAGGAGGGCCGCCGGCTCTTGCTGCGCTGGACGCTCGCGGACTACCTGCTGCTTTTTCCCGCCGCCTTCGCTTTTCTGTTCCTGCTCGTGGATGTAATCGCCGTGCTGCGCGATCGCAACCTGTTTCCCGACTACCATATCGGGTATCTTCTGTGCGGGTTCGTTCTGTTTATCCTCAGCTTCGGCTTTCTCTATGCTCGGTTGATGCTGACCATCGGACTATATCGGGATGCTGCCGCGCCTCATCAAGAGCCCGATCCAGCCAAGGCTGAGCGCTCCAAACAGCGGGTAGAGCAGTGACAGAAGAGAGCTGAAGCCGAATTGGGCTCCGGCATAGCAGACGGCGAGCAGCACGAGGAGGAGCAGCGGCTCGCGAAGGCGGAGATGCTGCTGCAGCTGCAAGGTAAGCCCGAAGACGCCGGCGACAAACGTCGTGAAGATTTCCCCGAAGATGACCAGGGTATAAATCAATTGAACCAGCGGACCGAATTGGCTGATGAGCTGCGCCATGGGAATTTCATATTGGCGGATTTCCGGCATGCGGGCGGCAAGCGCGATATGGCCGGCGAGCAGCATGAGGCCGACCAGCAGGCCGCCGAGAACACCGCCGCGCGCCAGAACCTTGCGATCCGGGAAGGCCGCGCCGAGCGGAACGAGCACGGCCTGTGCCGTCGCCAGATTGAAGGCGGCATAGAGCAGCGGAGCGAGAGCGGTTTTCAGCAGCGGATATTCATTCGGCAAGACGAGCCAATTGCCTGCTGTCGACAACCGCTGGGTGCCGAGGAAGACGAGAACCACATACAGCAGCATGAACGGAACCACGATGGTGTTCACCCGGACGATGCCGCTCATTCCTTTGCGCAGCACTCCATACCCGAGAAACAGGGTGAGCAGAAGCCCCGTCTGGTAGTGGAAGCCGAGCTGTTCTTGAAAGAGCGAACCCGCCCCGGCGATCATCACCGTCGAGGTTCCGAGCAGCACGGCGAGCTGAAAGAGGCTGAAGACCCGGCCGAAACGCGGACCGAGCAGATAGCGGTTCAGCTCCTCGTGGGATCCCGCGCCGGTATCCCGCGCGAGCAGCATCAGCTTGGTGCCGAGCCAGATGAAGAGAAAGGCGGCGAGCGCGATGGAGAACGCGGCCGGCCATCCGTACCGGGTGAAGAATTGAAGGATTTCCTGGCCGGAGGCAAAGCCGGCTCCGACGATGGTGCCGACATAGGTGAAGGCCACCTGGAGGATTTGTCCGAATTTGCGCAAGCCGCAGCACACCCTTCCCGTCCATTCCTTGTTATCAAGGTATGTCCCAGGAAGGGAAACTATGTTCCGGGCTACAGATCCAGACGGTTGAACAGCTTGATCGACTCGATGGTGTCCGATTCCGGGTCGATGTCCAGCTTGAGCACGGTATCATTCGTCCCATAGGTCATGACATACCCGGTGTTGCTGTCCGGCGTGCCGAGAATTTTCTGCGCCTCCGCGCCCGACTCTCCGACGCGAAGACCGCCGAGACCGGGATCGGCGGCATTCCCGCTGATTTCCACGAAGCGGACGCGCCCGGTTTTGCCAAATCCTACGGAAAATTGGGAATAATCATAGACCGTTACCGGATCGTTATCATCTTCCAGCACGTACTGGCTGTAGGGCTGGCCGTATCTGGCCGTGACTTCCTTGGTCGTGTCGCTCAGGGTGAGGGCCATCAGCGCCGGATGTTCGGGAGAGTAAGCGACGGTGGCGGCATTGTCCATCTGCGAGCTTTTCTTGGCGGCTTCTCCGGCTTTGACGTTCGAGCGGAGATTAGCCGCGGAAGAGCTATTCGCGCCAAGCGCTTGCCGATTCTTGTAGAGGGTGCCGGGGCTGGCGGCATAGCCGGACAGAAAGCCGACGGCAACGGCCAGTAGGATGACCGCGAGCCCGGCGATCGCCCGCTTCATCTTATGCTTCATTCGATCCCAATCCTTTCCGACTCTCTCTATCTCTTGCGTCCCTCTATTATAGACGAATTTTGCGAGGAAAAAGTTGCGATTTTGACATTTTATTTTTCCTTATTATGGATTTTGACCTCGCCGAATTCCGCCGCCCGGGGGAAGTTGGACTTATCAGCGGGGCAATAGTTTGTTATGATAGACAGAAGAAAACTTGGCACACTGGAGGAAAAGGGATATGGAGCTGCTGAAGGAACGAATCCGCCGGGAAGGCGTTGTGGTGTCGAACTATGTGCTCAAGCTGGACGCGGTGCTGAATCACCAGGTGGACCCGCAGCTCACGATGGAAATGGGCAAGGAATTCGCCCGCCGCTACCGGGAAGAGCGGGTGACGAAGGTGGTCACGATCGAATCCTCCGGCATTCCGATCGCGTTTGCCACGGCTTACGAGCTTGGCGTGCCCATGGTCTTCGCGCGGCGCAAAAAGACCCTGACCACCGACCAGGACAGCTACTGCGAGCGGATTCCTTCTTTTACGAAAGGGATTGTCACGGATATCATGATCCCCAAATCCTTTCTCTCCGAACGGGACCGAGTTCTCGTCATCGACGACATCATCGCCAATGGAGACGCAGCCCGCGGCATCATCCGCATCATCGCCAAATCCGGGGCGGATATCGCCGGATTCGGTGTGGCGGTGGAGAAGGATTTCCAGAAAGGCGCGCGGACCATCCGCGAGCTGGGCGTGCGGCTCGACTCGCTTGTGAAGATTTTACGTCTGGAGCCGGGGAACATCGTCATGGAGGATTGACTTGGCGAATGAACACTTTCCCCCGCAGGATTTTTGCATTATAATAAGGGGAAGCTTCATAGAGAGAGGAGGCAGCACACGTGGGGAGCGAACGGTTTTCGGATGAGTACATGTTGGAGAAGCTAGCTGACGCGAAAGTGCACTTCGAACGGGCTCTTGACTGCAAACATACGGATTTTGACGATCTGTATCCCTATATGATTGAACATCCTCAGTTTTTCTGGTATAAGCGCTATGTAGCCTGGTCGGAGCTTCTGACGATCATCAAGCTTTGCGAAGAGCTTGACATCGCCTGGCAGAGTCAATTCTCCGCCCGCCAAGCCGAGTACGTTCAAGAGAAGGTCATGTCCGGCAAGGTGCTGGACTACTGGTACGAGACGAACGATTCCAAGGAACATGTCGGATAAGCTGATTATGCTGTCATACAAAAGGCAACAAACCGGACCGCCGCGGCGATCCGGTTTGTTTTTTTAAACTATCAGAAAGTATAAATTTTCTGGGTCAAAGCGAAAATCAGCGCTTGAAACCCTTGGTTCCATACCTCGCTCGGCGCCCCCGAGAAGATGCTCTGAACCTGAACGGCAAGGGCCGCACGAAGACTCCTCCCAAGCAGTCCCGTTTCGCGCGTCTGAGGCCGAAACCGATATGTAGAGTAAAGGACTGGGACTGCCAGCCCCTCCTCATCAAACCGTACGTGCGGTTTTCCCGCATACGGCTTTCCGACGTTCTTCACCTTGCGCAGTACGTACTCGCCATGTTGTTGCAGATTTCA
>Ga0255334_1000228_pt1 | contig 55661 bp, 53 predicted proteins | sample EtOH5_35cm_T3_12_FD_202080 | JGI IMG/M metagenome (GOLD analysis project Ga0255334, IMG submission 202080) | Sandy soil microbial communities from University of British Columbia, Vancouver, Canada - EtOH5_35cm_T3_129 | ecosystem: Engineered > Artificial ecosystem > Sand microcosm > Unclassified ...
CCAAGCATTATGAAGAATACAAATGGCTTCCGGAGTCGCTGGTGCACTTCCCCGATCACCGGGAGCTGGCGGATATGTTCCGCCGGACCGGCCTCGTTCGGGTCGAGGCCTATCCGCTTACCGGCGGGATCGCCGCCCTGCATATCGGCACCAAGAATCAACCCGCCAAGACCATGTAGATCCGGGGGATGTCCATGCTGAAGAAAGTACGTATTTTTCTTGACATGATCAAATTTGAGCATACGATCTTCGCTCTGCCTTTTGCTTATATGGGAGCTATTCTCGGCTCGGTTGTCTTCTACGGGCGCTTGCCCTCCTGGGCGCAGATCGGCTGGATCACCCTCGCCATGATCGGGGCGCGAAGCGCGGCGATGGCGCTGAACCGGATCATCGACCGGACCATCGACAAGAAGAACCCGCGCACGGCGGGCCGGGCGGTTCCGGCGGGGCTTCTCACCTTCAAGGAGGTCATGATCTTCGTCGTCGGCTCCTTCGCCCTCCTGTTCCTGGCGACGGGCCATCTCAGCTCCCTTACCGTCAAGCTCTTGCCGGTCGCGGTCTTCATGCTTGTCGCCTATTCCTACACGAAGCGGATCACCTGGCTGTGCCACCTGTTCCTCGGGCTCACCATCGCCCTGGCTCCGGCCGGAGGCTGGCTGGCCGTGACCGGGCAGGGAAGCTGGGTCGCTCTTATCCTCTACCTTTCTATCGCCTTCTGGACCACCGGTTTCGATATTATCTACGCCTGTCAGGATGTGGATTTCGACCGGAGGGAAGGGCTGAAATCGATCCCGGCCCGCTTCGGCGTGGGCAAGGCCCTCTGGATCGCCAAGGGATGCCATCTGCTCACCGCCGTCGGCCTGACCAGCCTGTTCTTCCTGACCACCCTCAGCTGGTGGTATTTTGCCGGCATCATGATCTCCTATTGCATCCTATTCTATGAGCATGCCATCGTCAGCGAGAATGACCTCTCCCGCGCCAATACCGCTTTCTTCACCATGAACGGGGCGCTCAGCTGCGTGGTGTTCGCCTTCACCCTGATGGATACGGCGGCACGCTACCTATGAGGAAGCGGTGGATTGTCGGCATCACGGGGGCGAGCGGCTCCGTCTATGGCGTCAAGCTGGTGAACTTCCTGCTGCGAAGCGAATATGAGGTGCATCTGGTCATCACCGATGCGGGCTGGCGGGTGTTGCATGACGAGCTCGGCTGGAACGCTTCGAGGAGGAGAGAAGAGGTGGCCGGGCGCTTTGGCTGGGGGGAGGATCGGCTGGTCTATCATCCCGTTCAGGACATCGGCGCAAGCATCGCCAGCGGCTCTTATCGCACGGAGGGCATGGTTGTCGTGCCCTGCTCGATGGGAACGCTCTCGGCCGTCGCCCACGGCTCTTCCGGGAATTTGCTGGAACGGGCCGCCGATGTTATCCTAAAAGAAAACCGCCGGCTGCTTCTCGTTCCCAGGGAAACCCCGCTGTCGGTCATCCATCTGGAGAACATGCTGCGGCTGGCCCGCATGGGTGCGGCGATCATCCCGGCTATGCCGGCGTTCTATCAGCAGCCGGCGTCCTTGGAAGAGCTGACCGACTTCATGGTCGGGCGGATACTGGATTCCATGAATATCGAGCATGATTTATACCGAAGATGGGGAGAGCCGTAAGCGATGACACAGACTCTGCGAATCGGCAGAATTCTCTATACCAACGTCTGGCCGATCTTTCATCATTTTCCGGCCGAGCGCTTTGCCGGGCGCATTCAGTTGACGACGGAGGTGCCCTCGTCCCTGAACCGGGCGATGGCGGCAGGAAGCATCGACATGGGGCCGATCTCCTCCTTCGCCTATGGCGAGCACGCGGACGAATACATGCTGTTTCCCGATTTGTCCGTCAGCGCTTATGGAAGGGTGAATTCCATTCTGCTCTTTCACATGCGCCCGCTCGACGAGATCGCTGCCGGCGGCCGCATCATGCTGGCCAACACCTCGGCGGCTTCCGTCAACCTGCTCAAGATCTTGATGGCCAAGCGGTACGGCGGCTCGCCGGTTTACCGGTACGACGAGCCTTCCCTATCCCGCATGCGTCCGGATGAAGATGCGGCGCTCCTGATCGGGGACGATGCGATCCGGGCGGATTGGAACAACTGCGACTATGAGGTGACCGATCTGGGCGAGCTTTGGCGCGAGTGGACCGGCCAGTGGATGTCCTTTGCCGTCTGGGCGGTGCGGCAGGATGCGGCCGAGCGGCATCCGGAGCTGCTGTCCGAGGTGTACCGGGCCTTCCTGGAGAGCAAGCGGATCGGGCTGGCCCGCCCGGAGGAGATGATCCGCTACGCGGTGGAAACCGTCGGCGGCAGCGAGCCCTACTGGCGAGCTTACTTCGGGGGGCTAACTTTCGATTTCGGCGCGGACCAGTGGCGGGGACTGCAACTCTATTATGATTACGCGCATGAACTCGGGCTGCTGAAGCGTCCGGCGAGCATCCGCTTATGGCAAGACATTCCGTCTTACAGGTGAAGCCATGAAGCTTTTGGACATTTACGCAAGAGTGAAGAAAGACCTGAACGCGGTGGAAAAAGAGCTGGAAAAGAGCGTCTATTCCGATCATATCCTGCTCCGGGAGGCGTCCGTCCATCTCCTGAAGGCGGGGGGAAAGCGCATCCGTCCGATCTTCGTGCTGCTGTGCGGCGAGTTCGGCGATTACCGGCCGGAGCGAATGAGGAAGGTGGCCGTTCCGCTGGAGCTGATTCACATGGCTTCTCTCGTCCACGACGATGTGATCGACGATGCGGATACGAGGCGCGGCCAGCTGACTGTCCGTTCCAAGTGGGATAACCGCATCGCCATGTATACCGGCGACTATATCTTCGGGAAGGCGCTCGGCGTGATCACCGAGCTGGATAACCCGCAGATTCATCAGATCATGTCGCGGGCGATCGTGCAGATGAGCATCGGCGAGATGGAGCAGGTCCGCTTCTTCTTCCGCACGGAGCAGACCCTCCGCGACTATCTCTTGCGCATCAGGCGCAAGACGGCGCTGCTCATCGCGGTAAGCTGTCAACTGGGCGCCCTCGCCGCGGGTACGGACCGGGTGACGGCGGAGCGCCTCTATTCGTACGGTTACAACGTCGGCATGGCGTTTCAGATCCGCGACGACCTGCTCGACCTGTGCGGGACGGAAGAGGAGACCGGCAAGCCGCCCGGCAGCGATATCAAGCAGGGCAACCTTACGCTCCCCGTGCTGTACGCGCTCCGCGAACCGAAGCTTCGCAGTCCGCTTCTGGCGGAGATCGAGCGGATTCGCCAGGCGGACGGCCAGACGGACTTGTCCCGCTTCCTCGGCATCGTCCGGGATAGCGAGGGCATGCGCACGGCGGAGCAGATGGCGGACCGGTACATCGACAAAGCCATCCACCACCTGAACCGGCTCCCGGATATCCAGGCGCGCCGCGATCTGGTCGGAGTGGCCCATTTCGTTGGGGAACGCTCATATTGACGGCTTAACGTGTTCGACCTTGCTTTGCCCGGAATAATGGTTCGGCCCATTCCAGAGAAGAAGGTGAACAGAGTGGAACGCACATTTTTGATGGTCAAACCGGACGGGGTGCAGCGCGGCCTCATCGGGCAAATCGTCAGCCGCTTCGAGGCAAAAGGCTTCCGGCTGGCCGGAGCCAAGCTGATGCAGATAACCCGCGAGATGGCGGAGCAGCATTACGCCGAGCATCTCGGCAAGCCCTTTTTTGAAAGGCTTGTCGGCTTTATCACCTCGGGTCCGGTTTTTGCCATGGTATGGGAGGGCGAGCGGGTCATCCCTTTGTGCCGTTCCATGATGGGCAAGACGGATGCTCTGGAGGCCGCGCCCGGGACGATCCGGGGAGATTTCGCCATACATACGAATTTCAATCTGATTCACGGCTCCGATTCGCAGGAGAGTGCGGAGCGGGAGATCAAGCTTTTTTTCAAGGATGAGGAACTGCTCGAGTACGACAAAGTCCTGTCGGTCTGGGTGTAGCGGGCAGCAGTTGGCGGGGGGAACCGAATGGAGAACGGAGATCTCGATTTTGCGCGGTTTGTGGCGGACATCAAGGAGTTGACCGGAATTGACCTGACCTTGTACAAGGAAGCGCAGATGAAGCGGCGTCTGACTACGCTGAGAATCAAGTTGGGCTATTCCAGCTTCGAGACTTACTTTCAGGCGTTGTCCAGGGACAAAGAGCTGCTGTATGAATTTCTCGACCGGATGACCATCAACGTCTCCGAATTCTGGCGCAACCCGAACCGTTGGACGGTGCTGAAGGAGCGTTTTTTCAAGGAGCTGACCGGACCGGGCGAGAAGCTGAAGGTGTGGAGCGCGGCCTGCTCCACCGGGGAAGAACCGTATACCCTGGCGATGATCATGAGCGAGCTGGGTCTTTGTGCGGGCAACACGATCCTGGCGACCGACCTCGACGAGGGCGTGCTGGCCAAAGCCCGGCAGGGCGTTTACATGGAGCGGTCGATTCGCGACGTGCCGCCCGATTATATGAAGCGTTATTTTCGCAAGGAGGCGGGTCTATTCCAGATTTCCGCCGAGCTGAAAGACCATGTGGCCTTCAAAAAGCAGGACTTGCTCGCCGACCGGTTCGATACCAGCTTCGATCTCATCGTGTGCCGCAATGTGATGATCTATTTTACCGAAGAGGCGAAGGATAAGCTCTATCACAAATTCTCGGAGGCGCTCCGCCCCGGAGGCTTGCTGTTCGTCGGCAGCACGGAGCAGATCTTCACTCCTTCCCGTTACAAGTTCGAGCTTGCGGATACGTTCTTTTACCGCAAAGTCGGCTAGAGGTCTGTCGTCGGACAGACTCCTGAAATTTGGCAACGGAGGGCAGGCAGGTATAGCGCGCAGGCTAACAGTATAGGCTAGTTTCGTAAACCAGCATGCTGAAGTCGGGAGGACCGTTCCATGGACAAACGAGTGATCATCGCGGCTTACCGGAAGGGGATCCTGACCCGGGAGCAGTGCGCCCAAATGCTCGGAATCGATTCGGAGCCGCTGCTTGGCCTGGTCAGCGGAGAAGCGGAGCGGCTGCTGCGCCCGGCCGATCTCGGCGGCAGCAGAGCGGGCGAGCGCATTCCCGCCGCAGGCAAGCGGATGATTCGGTCCGGAGCCAGGCGTCTGTTCGACCGATGGAGAGCGACGAATCATGATTCATGAGAGGGTATGGAGGATAGGATCGTGTTTTATCAGATTGGCTTCGTCGGATAAACTCTTGATGCCCGTTGCGGAGAGAAAGAAGCAAGCAGGGGGAAGCCAGCAAAACCGCCGTGAGGGCCACGGCGGTTTTGCTGCATCGGCGTTCGGGGCGGGCTCGGAAAAGCTTGGCGGTGCGAGAGCTTGGCCACGCGAGGTAGGAACCGCGGAATCCCGAGATTTTCTTCGGTAAACCGGCGAGCCGTTGAACCGCTTGACCAGCAAGTGAACTCAAGGGGTAAGTTCTTGTCAAAGCCGGAGGGCTATATTATAATTAGCGCATAAAAGCGCTAAAGCGTTAATGATCGTTCAAGCGAACGGGAATCGTCGGCGATCAGCGGATGATCGAAAGAAATTTGAGCTCAAGATTTGCCTAAGGGGGAACCGGTTTGCGTTATTTGACAGCGGGAGAAACGCACGGGCCGCAGCTGACGGCCATCATCGAGGGAATGCCGAGCAATTTGCCGTTCACAGCGGAAGCGATCAACGAGGAGCTCGGCCGGCGGCAGAAGGGATACGGCCGCGGCCGGCGGATGCAGATCGAGAAGGACGCCGTCCAGCTGGTCGGAGGGGTCCGGCACGGCATGACTACCGGGGCTCCGGTGGCTCTCGTCGTCGAGAACAACGACTGGAAGCACTGGACGAAGATCATGGGAGCGGAGCCGGCCGAAGAGGAGGACGAAGACAAGCGGCGGATTCAGCGCCCCCGCCCCGGTCATGCGGACCTGAGCGGCGGCCTCAAATACAATCAGAAGGACCTGCGCAATATTTTGGAGCGGTCGAGCGCCCGGGAGACGACGGTGCGGGTGGCGGTCGGCGGAGCAGCGAAGCAGCTGCTCGCCGCCTTCGGCATCAAGACCGCCTGCCAGGTGCTGCGGATCGGTGAGGTGGAGGCCGAGCGCTCGCTGCTCCCGGCTGCCGAGCTGGCCGCCGCAACGGAGAATTCTCCTGTGCGCGTGGCCGACAAGGCCGCCGAAGCGAAGATGATCGCTGCCATCGACGCGGCCAAAGAGGACGGGGACACGCTCGGCGGCATCATCGAGGCGGTGGTTGAGGGGGTGCCGGTCGGCCTCGGCAGCCACGTGCAATGGGACCGCAAGCTGGACGGGAGGATCGCCCAGGCGGTGCTGTCGATCCAGGCGTTCAAGGGAGTGGAGTTCGGCATCGGCTTTGAGGCGGCTGCGCGCCGCGGCTCGCAGGTGCACGACGCGATTCTCTACAACGAAGAGCGTGGCTTCTACCGGGAGAGCAATCGGGCCGGAGGGCTGGAGGGCGGCATGACCACGGGCGAGCCGATCGTCGTCCGGGCGGTGATGAAGCCGATCGCCACCTTGTATAAGCCGCTGAAGAGCGTGGATATCGATACGAAGGAGGCCTTCTCGGCCCAGGTCGAGCGGTCCGACACATGTGCGGTGCCGGCGGCGGCCGTGATCCTGGAGAATGTGATCGCCTGGGAAGTGGCGAACGCCTTCATGGAGAAGTTCGGCGGCGATTCGCTGGAGGAAATCGCGGCTAATCTGGCGAGCTATCGAGCTCAAGTGGAGCGATATTGAGATGAGGACACTGATGGTTGACCTTGGCGAACGCTCTTATCCCATTCTCATCGGACAGGGAATCTCGGCGCAGATCTCCCGGCATTTGGCGGCGCGCGGCGTCCTGCCCTCTTCGCCGCTCCTGGTGATCACCGATAGCAACGTGGCCCCCCTGCATCTGGACGGCTTGAAAAAGGCGTTGACGGAGGGCGGCTACCGCGTTTGCGAGATGATCGTTCCCGCCGGCGAAGCCAGCAAGTCGCTCGTCATGCTGGAGGAGATCGTCCGCGTGGCCTTGGAGGCGGGACTGGACCGCAGCTCGGCGATTGTTGCGCTGGGCGGCGGCGTCGTCGGCGACTTGGCCGGCTTCGCTGCCGCCAGCTACATGCGCGGCATCCGCTTCGTGCAGGTGCCGACGACCATTCTCGCGCACGACAGCAGCGTCGGCGGCAAGGTGGCGGTCAATCACCCGCTGGCGAAGAATGTGATCGGCGCCTTCCATCAGCCGGAGCTGGTGCTCTATGACATGCAGCTGCTGCGCACCCTGCCCGATCGGGATGTGCGAGCCGGCCTCGCCGAGGTGCTGAAGGAGGGGCTGATCTTCGACAAGGAATATGTGGAATGGCTGTCGGATCATGCCGACGCGCTGCTCGCTCTCGACCCCTTGACTTTGGAGAACGCCCTCTTCGAGGCCTGCCGGATCAAGGCGGATGTGGTCGCGCAGGATGAGCGTGAGGGGGGCCTGCGGGCGCTGCTGAATCTCGGGCACACCATCGGCCACGCCCTGGAGGCGGTGGCGGGATACGGCACTCTGCTGCACGGAGAAGCCGTCGCCATCGGCATGGTCGGGGCGGCGCGGCTCGCCGCGGAGTTCGGCCGGCCGCGGAGAATCGCCGACACGACGCGCGACATTCTGCTCCGCTTCGGCTGTCCGGTGACGATTCCGTCCTGGCTCGATACGGACGCCATCCTGGACGCGATGATGCATGACAAGAAATTTCGCGAGGGCAAGATGACCTTCATCCTTCTGATCGACATCGGAAGGGCGGAGATCAGCCACAGCGTGACTCGGGAACAGGTCCGCCGCGTCATCGAACGGCTGAAGCAGGAGGAACTGCCATGTGGGTGAGGGGAATACGGGGGGCAACCACCGTGGAACGGGATGATAGGGAAGAGATTCTGACCGCCACCGCCGAGCTCTTGCGGGGCATCGTCGAAGCTAACGGGGTGGTGCCGGAGGACATCTGCAGCGTCCTCGTGACGACGACGCACGATTTGATCTCGGCCTTTCCGGCGGTCGCAATCCGGGAGCTCGCCGGCTGGGAGCTGGTGCCGCTCATGTGCGCGCTCGAGATTCCGGTGCAGCCGAGCCTTCCGCGCTGCATCCGGCTGCTGGTGCAGGTTAACACGATGCGGACACAAAGCGAGATCCGCCATATCTACATGAACGAGGCGAAGAAGCTGCGTCCGGATATCGCGGACGCCGGCGCGCCGCAGGGCTGAAACCGGGGCGAGCGCGTCCCGCTGCCCTGGCGGATTCCTAAGAAACTGCGCTGAACCAACATGCCGGAAGAACATGAGAAGAACGTACATATAGGAGCTGCGCTGAACCAACATGCTGGAAGAACACAAGAAGAACATACACAAATCGGGCATTTAGCGAGAAAACCGGGAAACGTCAGTTAGGCGCAGTTCCAAATCAGGCAGTCAGCGAGAAAACCGGGAAACGTCAGTTAGGCGCAGCTCTAATTAGAACTTTCCGGTTGACGGTCGTTCGATTCGTCCTGTATAGTGGGGAGTAAGCAAGAAGCCGGATTCGGGCGGGAGCGCCTGGATCGGTTAGCGAGAACCGGCAGTAGAGCTGAGAAGAGTTGAGCTGAGTCGAGTTGAGCGGAGTTGGGCCAGCGTCTGCGCTGAGGCCACAAGGGAATGAGCGGCTGCGATGAAGCGGCAGTATCTCTTTGTGTACTTTGCGAGAACGCCATCGGCATGTCCTGTTCACTTGAATATCAACAACTTTTGCCCTCTACTTCGGTAGAGGGCTTTTCGTTTTCCATTTTCCCATGAGAAGAGGAGTTGAGCGTTAGGTATGTACCAGCCCGAGCTTGCCGAAGTTGTGCGTCTCGCCAAGGATTACAACCTCATCCCCGTCGCCCGCCGCATCATGGCCGACACGGAAACCCCGATCCGCGTGTTCCGCCACTTTTCCGATGAGCCGAAGGCCTTTTTGCTGGAAAGCGTGGAGGGCGGGGTCAAATGGGCGCGGTACTCCTTCATCGGCTCCGCTCCTTTCCTGACGATCGAAGGGAAGAAAGGGGCGACCCGGGTGACCGCGAACGGTGAGACGAAAGTCTATCCGGAACGGCCGCTCGAGGTGCTGAAGGGCCTGCATCGGGCCTACCGGAGCCCGTCGCCTCCGGGGCTGCCCCGCTTGACCGGCGGTGCGGTCGGCTTTTTCGGGTACGATCTGCTGCAGGATTACGAGAATCTTCCCAAGCACAGACGGGACGATCTGCAAATGCAGGACCTGCGCTTCCTCTTCTGCGACCGGCTGGTCGTGTTCGACCACTTCCGCCAGGAGCTCCTGGTGATCGGCAACGTGCATGTGTCGCCGGGAGCGACCGACCGCGAGCTCGCGGCGGAATACGAGCGGGTCTGCCGCGAGATCGATCGGGCGGTGGAGAAGCTTCAGCAGGCGCCGCCTGCGCTGGAGCGGCCGCAGCGACCGATGCCGGATGACGTGGACATGGAGGGAATCCGCTCGAACCTGACCAAGGAAGAGTACATGGCCAATGTGGAGCGGGCCAAGGAATACATTCGGGCAGGCGACATCTTCCAGGTCGTGCTGTCGCAGCGCTTCGAGAAAAGGACAGAGATCGACCCGTTGCAGGTCTATCGAGTGCTGCGCACGACCAATCCCTCTCCTTACATGTACTTTCTCAAGTTTGACGATGAGATTCTCGTCGGAACCTCTCCCGAGCTTCTCGTCCGGGTGGAGGATGGCAAGGTGGAGACGCGGCCGATTGCCGGCACTCGGCCCCGCGGCAAGACGACGGAGGAAGACCAGCGGCTCGAGCAGGAACTGCTTGCCGATGAGAAGGAAAGGGCGGAGCATCTGATGCTGGTCGATCTCGGGCGCAATGACATCGGCAGAGTGGCGGAGTTCGGCTCCGTGCGCTGCGACGCTTTCATGGAGATCGAGCGCTACTCTCATGTGATGCATATGGTTTCCAATGTGACGGGGCAGCTTCGCGGCGACAAGGATTTCTTCGATGCGTTCATCTCCTGCCTGCCGGCGGGGACGGTCTCCGGCGCTCCGAAGCTGCGGGCGATGGAGATCATCGCCGAGATCGAACCGGAAGCCAGGGGCTCCTATGCCGGCGCGATCGGGTATCTCGGATTCTCCGGCAACCTCGATACCTGCATCACCATCCGCACCATCGTCTTCAAGAACGGCAAGGCCTATGTGCAGGCCGGCGGCGGGCTGGTGTGGGACTCGGTCCCGGAAAAAGAGTACGAAGAAAGCTGCAACAAGGCGAAGGCGCTGCTGAGGGCGATTCGGCTGGCGGAGGAGATGTTCCTGAATCCGGACGAGCGGGATCTGCAGCCAGTCATCAACGGCGATTATTATTTCGCTTGAACGAATAGGACGCACGGAATAGGGATTGCGGAAATACGGAGTTCAGAATGAGGAAAAAGAGTTCGGATTTGGGTTACGGAGTTCGGAGTTCGGGATAGAGGGTTTGGAATGCGGGGTAAAGAGTTCGGAATGCGGAGTTCGGAGCGAAAAAAGCGGAGGAGGAGAGCGGGATGGACACGATCCAGAGCCGGACGTTCACCGTACGGCAGGCCATCGCGAAGCTGGCCGAGGGGCAGGATTTGACCCGGGCGGAAGCCCGCCAGGCGATGGCGGAGATTATGGAGGGACAGGCGACGCAGGCGCAGATCGGCAGCTTCATGACGGCGCTGAGAATGAAAGGGGAGACCGCGGAGGAGATCACCGGCTTCGCCGAGCAGATGCGGCTCATGGCGAGCCGGTTGGAGACGGGCGGGACGGATCTGCTCGATACATGCGGGACCGGAGGCGACGGAGCGAAGACCTTCAACATCTCGACCGCGGCCGCCATCGTGGCCGCCGCCGGGGGCATCCGCGTCGCCAAGCACGGCAACCGGGCGATGTCGAGCGCAAGCGGCAGCGCCGACGTGCTGGAGGCGCTCGGAGTCAACATCCACTTGGGTCCGATTGAGGCGGCGGAATGCCTCTCCCGGATCGGCATCTGCTTCCTCTTCGCCCAATCCTATCACGGCTCGATGAAGCATGCGGCCGGGCCGCGCAAGGAGCTCGGCATCCGCACCGTCTTCAACCTGCTCGGCCCGCTGACCAATCCGGCTGGCGCCGACCGGCAGTTGTTGGGGCTGTTCGACCGAGCCAAGACGGAGCTCATTGCCGAGGTCATGCGCTCGCTTGGCGTGAAGCGAGGCCTTGTCGTCGGCAGCTTCGACGGGCTCGACGAGATCAGTGTCTCGGCGCCGACGAAGATCACCGAGCTGGCTGGCGGCCGGATCGCCACGAGCGAGATCGCTCCTGCCGAGCTCGGGCTCGGCACCTACCGGCTGGCCGAGCTAGCCGGCGGCGACGCGGCCGTGAACGCCGAGATCATCCGCGGCGTGCTGATCGGCGAGCGCGGGGCGGCGCGTGACGTGGTGCTGGCCAACGCGGGCGCCTGCTTCTATGTAGCCGGCCGGGCGGACAGCCTGCGGGCCGGCGTGGGGCAGGCGGCGGCGGTGATCGATTCCGGTCGCGCCGCCGCCAAGCTCGAGCAGCTGATCGCCTGCACCCGGGAGGCGAGCCATGTTTCTTGACCGCATTCGCTCGACCAAGGAGAAGGAGGTTCGGGAGCTCGCCGCAGGCTTCGACCTGCGGCAGGCGGAGCGGGCCATCGCCGAGCTGCCTCCCTGCCGCGGGTTCGCCGCGGCGCTCATGGAGAAGAGGCGGCGGCCGGTGGGACTCATCGCCGAGGTGAAGAAGGCCTCCCCGTCCAAGGGACTCATCCGGGAGGATTTCGACCCTGTTGCCATCGCCCGGGCTTATGAAGCGGCAGGGGCGGACTGCCTGTCGGTGCTGACCGACCGCGACTATTTCCAGGGCGGCAACGAATACCTGCAAGCCGTTCGGGAGGCGGTCCGGCTCCCGGTGCTGCGCAAGGATTTCATGATCGACCCGAGGCAAATCTATGAAGCCCGCCTGATCGGGGCGGACGCCGTGCTGCTGATCGCGGCGATGCTCGCGTCCGAGGAGCTGGAGCGCTTCGCGGTCCTGACCCGCGAGCTTGGCATGGACGCGCTCATCGAGGTGCACAACCGTGAGGAGCTGGAGCGGGTGCTGGCGCTGAAGGCTGAGCCGCGGCTCATCGGCATCAACAACCGAAACCTGCATACCTTCGAGACGGATCTGGCTACGACGGCCGGGTTGGCCGCCCTCGTCCCGCCGGGACGGTTTCTCGTCAGCGAGAGCGGAATCTCCGGACCCGCCGACATCTGCAGGCTGCAGGCGGACGGAGCGCAAGCCGTCCTCATCGGCGAGCACTTCATGCGGCAGGCCGACGTCGGCCGGGCAGTCAGCGCGCTGCTCGGTCCGGTCGCCTCCGCCTCTGCTTCCCCCTTCGCTTCTGCGGCTGCGGAGAGGGCGGGATTCCAGCCATGAAGAACGCACCGACGGTAAAAATATGCGGAATCCGCGACGAGAATACTCTGTGCGAGCTATTGAAGCTGCCCGTCGACCAGATCGGCTTCGTCTTCGCCGCAAGCCGCCGCCGGGTGACACCGGAAGCGGCCGGCGAATGGATCCGGCAGGTGCGAGCCGAGCGCGGACCGGCCTTGCACCGCACGGTCGGCGTCTTCGTTGAGCCGAGCCGGGAGGAGCTCGCCTTCGTCCTGGAGCGTGCGCCTGTGGACATCGTCCAGCTGCATGGCGGAGAGCCGCCCGGCTTCTGCCGCTGGATCAAGGAGCGGTTCGGCGCGGAGGTCTGGCGCGTCGTCTCGGTCCCCTCTCGGGAGACAGCGGATGCCGAGACGGCTGAGAGGGCGGCAGAGCGGGATGCGGAGCAGCGGCATCCGCTAAAGGCCTCCGCCCCCGATCCCGACTCGCTGCTCGAACCGTTCTGGGGAACGGTGGACGCCGTCCTCCTCGATACCTTCGATCCGGTGACGGTCGGCGGCAGCGGCCGGACCTTCCCCTGGACGGCCATCCCTCCCTACCGGGAAGCGGCGCACCGCCTCGGGTTCAAGCTGATCGCGGCGGGAGGGCTGAACGCGGACAACGTCCGCGGCCTCCTCAGCCGCTGCCGCCCGGACGGAGTGGACGTCTCGGGAGGGGTGGAAACGGGCGGCAGCAAGGATCTAACCAAAATCAGAGCATTCGTGGAAAGGGTGAAGGGTCTTGAGCAACTCGAGCAAAATAACGGATCCGATTGAGACGCGTGCCGGAGAAACCGGGAAGGACCGTTCGATCCACGCCAAGCCGCAAACGGGACAAGTGCCGGACGAGAACGGCCGCTTTGGCAAATTCGGCGGCAAATACGTGCCCGAAACCTTGATGAACGCCTTGATCGAGCTGGAGGAGGCGTACAAGCTGCATTCCGCCGACCCGGCCTTTCGCGAGGAGATCGCCTATCTGCTCAAGGAGTATTCCGGGCGCCCGACGTCCCTTTACTATGCCGAACGGCTGACCAAGCAGCTGGGTGGAGCGAAGATATACCTCAAGCGCGAAGACCTGAACCACACCGGCGCCCACAAGATCAACAACGCCATCGGGCAGGCCGTACTGGCCAAGCGGATGGGCAAAAAGAAGCTGATCGCCGAGACCGGAGCGGGCCAGCACGGGGTGGCGACAGCGACGGTGGCGGCGCTGATGGGCTTCGAATGCAAGGTCTTCATGGGCGAGGAGGATACGAAGCGGCAGCAGCTCAACGTGTTCCGTATGAACCTGCTCGGCACCGAGGTCGTCCCCGTCCTATCCGGGACGCGCACGCTGAAGGACGCCTGCAACGAAACGCTGCGCTACTGGGTGAGCAACGTCGAGGATACCTATTACATCCTGGGATCGGTCACCGGACCGCATCCTTATCCGATGATGGTGCGCGATTTCCAGCGGATCATCGGCGACGAGGCGCGCCGGCAGATCCTCGAAAAGGAAGAGCGGCTGCCCGATCTGGTGATCGCCTGCGTGGGCGGCGGCAGCAATGCGATGGGAATCTTTTACCCGTTCGTGCAGGATGCGGGCGTGCGCCTCATGGGCGTGGAAGCGGCGGGCAGAGGGATTGACACCGCAGAGCATGCTGCCACCATGACCAAGGGAAGCCACGGAGTTTTCCAAGGCTCGCTCAGCTATCTCCTGCAAAATGAACACGGCCAGGTGCTGCCCGCCCATTCCATCTCCGCCGGGCTCGATTATCCCGGGGTAGGGCCGGAGCACGCTTACCTGAAGGACACGGGCCGCGCCGAATACGTCCCGATCACGGACGCCGAGGCGCTCGAGGCGCTCCATCTGCTGAGCCGCACCGAGGGCATCATCCCGGCGCTGGAAAGCGCCCACGCCATCGCCCAGACCGTGAAGGTGGCGCCGACGCTGGGCAAGGAGCAAATCATCGTCGTCGGCCTGTCCGGGCGGGGCGACAAGGACGTCGAATCGATCATGAGCTATCGGAGGGGGGAACAGGCATGAGCCAGGCAAACCAAGCGAATTCTGCGGCGGCTACGGTCGGGCAGGCGGAGAACCGCATCGATCGGGCCTTCGCGTCCGCGAAGCAAGCCGGGAGAACGGCGCTCATCCCGTTCCTGTCGGTCGGCGATCCGGAGCTGGAGACCTCGGTCGAGATCATTCTCGAGCTGGAAAAAGCCGGCGCCGACCTCGTCGAGCTGGGAGTGCCCTACTCCGATCCGCTGGCGGACGGTCCGGTCATCCAGCGCTCCTCGCTGCGGTCGCTGGACAGCGGCACTACGCTCGCCGATTGCATTCGGGTCGCCCGCACCTGCCGCGAGCGCGGCAGCGAGCTGCCGTTCATCCTCTTCACCTATTTCAATCCGATGCTGCAATTCGGGCTGGAGCGGTTCTTCGCCGAGCTCGCCGCCCATGACATCAGCGGCTTGATCGTTCCCGACTTGCCGGTGGAGGAGAGCGGTCCGGTGCGCGCGCTGGCTTCCCGCTCCGGCATCCACCTCATCCCGCTCGTCGCCCCCACCTCCCGCGAGCGGATCGCCCGCATCGCGCGGGAGGCTTCCGGCTTCATCTACGCTGTATCCTCGCTCGGGGTGACCGGAGCGCGCAGCGAGTTCGCCGCCGGCATCGAGGATTTCCTCGCCGCCGTGAAGCAGGCGACTCCCCTGCCGGTGGCCGTCGGCTTCGGCATCTCCAGCGCCGAGCAGGTGCGGCGCTTCTCGCGCATCTGCGACGGCGTCGTGGTCGGCAGCGCCATCGTCCGGAAGATCGAGGAATCGCTGTCGCTGCTCGCCGGCTCCGATACCAAGGCGGCAGGGCTCTTGCAAATCCATGAATTTGTGAGACAATTGAAGGAATAATTTCACGGCACCGCCGTGAAATCGCCACGATAAAGGAGTGTCCGTTTTTGCAGCCAAAACCTCATGTTGTTCACCTGCCGGTCTACCAGCCAGGCAAGCCGATCGAAGACGTGAAGCGGGAGCTGGGCCTCGAGCGGGTCGTCAAGCTCGCCTCCAACGAGAATCCGTTCGGCTGCTCGCCGCGGGCGAAGGAAGCCGTCCTGCGCGAGCTGGAGCGCCTCAGCCTCTATCCCGACGGAGCGGCCGTCGCTTTGACGGAGGAGGTGGCGCGGCGCCACGGCGTCCTCTCGGAGCAGCTGATCTTCGGCTGCGGCTCGGACGAGGTGATCGAGATGATCGCCAAAGCCTTCTTCCTCCCCGGCGACGAAACCGTGATGGCGACCCATACCTTCTCCCAATACCGCCACAATGCCGCGGTGGAAGGGGCGATCATCGTCGAGGCGGAGATGAAGGACGGCACGCACGATCTGGACGCGATGCTGGCCAAGGTGACCGGCCGGACCAAGGTGGTGTGGATCTGCAATCCGAACAACCCGACCGGCACGATCGTCTCCCATGCCGAAGTCGCCGCCTTCCTCGCCAAGGTCTCTCCCGAGGTGCTGGTGGTGCTGGACGAGGCTTACATCGAATACGTGACCGCGCCGGACTATCCGAACGGGCTTGCGCTTTTGCAGCGGCACAAGAACCTGATCCTGCTGCGCACCTTTTCCAAAATATACGGGCTAGCGGCCCTGCGGATCGGCTACGGCATCGGCCATCCCGACGTGATCAATCTGGTGAACCAGGTTCGTCCGCCGTTCAACACGACGCGCACCGCCCAGGCGGCGGCCCTCGCCGCCATACAGGATGAGGAATTCGTTCAGCGCTGCCGGGAGGCAAACTCGGAAGGAATCCGCTACCTGACGGGAGAGTTCGCCCGGATGGGATTGCGTCATTATCCGGCGCACGGCAATTTCATCCTGGTGGACGTCGGTAAGCCGTCGGGTGAAGTGTTCCAGGCGCTGCTCCACAAAGGCTACATCGTCCGCGCGGGCGCTTCGCTCGGGTTTCCGACGTCGCTGCGCGTGACCGTGGGCAGCCGGGAGCAGAACGAAGGCTTGATCGCGGCGCTGGCGGAGACGCTGGCCGAACGGGTTGTGCAAGCGTAAGAACGGGGCGGCAGGTTTTGCCTGCCCGGGACATTCTCGGATAAAGGTTGATGAAGGTGAAGAAAGTTGCGATCTTTGGCGTGGGGCTCATCGGCGGGTCCCTCGCCTTGTGTTTCAAAGGAAAGCCCGGGTTGCGCGTCGTCGGCCATTCGCCTAATCCGGCCTCCGCGGCGAACTACGCGGAGCGGGGAGTGGTGGATGAGGCGACGTCTTCGTTCGAGGACGCGGCCCGGGACGCCGATTTTATCTTCCTCTGCGTGCCGGTCGGACTCTTGGAGGATTATTTGCAGCGGCTTGGCCGCATCCGCCTGAAACCCGGCTGCATCGTCAGCGACGTGGGCAGCACCAAGGCTGGGGTTTGCCGGGCGGCGGCCCGGACCGACCTAGGGGGAGCCTGGTTCATCGGCGGTCATCCGATGGCGGGCTCGGAGCGTTCCGGCGTGGAAGCGGCTTCCGCGGAGCTGTACGAGAACGCGTTCTATATTTTGACGCCTCTCGCCGGAGTTCCGGACAGCGCGGTCGCCGCACTGGAGAAGCTGCTGCGGCACACGCGCGCCCAGATCGTGCGGGTGGACGCGGAAGAGCATGACGCCATCGTCGGCGGTGTCAGCCACCTGCCGCATATCGTCGCGGTGGCGCTGGTGAATCTCGTCGCCCGCCACAACGAGGAGAACGGCCTCTACCACAGCTTAGCTGCGGGCGGGTTCCGGGACATCACCCGCATCGCTTCCAGCGAGCCGGTGGTGTGGCGCGACATTCTGCTCAGCAACCGCGAGGTCGTGCTCGGTCTGCTGCGGGAGTGGATCGCCGAATCGGAGAGGTTTGTCCGCTTGCTGCAGGAGCAGGACGGAGAAGGAATCGCCGAGCAGTTTCGCCGTTCCCGGGAGTTCCGCGACACCATCCCAGAGCGGCGCAAGGGCGCTTTGAAGGGTTGGTTCGATCTCTATGTGGACGTTCCCGACCATCCCGGGATCATCGGCCACATCGCATCCCGGCTCGGGGAGGAACGGATCAACCTGCGCAACATTCAAGTGCTGGAGAGCCGGGCCGATGCGCCGGGAGTGCTCCGTTTGTCCTTTGACAGCCAGGTGGCGCTCGACCGCGCGGCGGCACTGCTCAAGCGGGATTATCCCGTTCATTCCTGATTCTCCGCAGCCCGGGCATTCGGGAGAATTGGGAATAGGGGGATCGGCCCCCCCGATCCGTAGGCAACGCACAACGATCGATTGCCGCACCCGTTACCAATCGGCCTCGACTCGCATCCGCACGATTGGGGCTAAACAACCTACTAGCAATCGCTTACAAAAAAGTGTTGACAGATTGAAAACGGATACATATAATAAAAGTACAGTATGGTTTCTCTCCACTCCTATCCGAATTTGCACTCTGTGCACGCCGCCCCAGTTGGGCGGCTTTTTTTTGTCTTCGGGCAGGGACTCCGGATGAGGATAGCGGAAGTTCCGATGAACGGGATACTGGAAGGGGATGCCGAAACGGGCGCAAAAAAATTTTTCCTCAAGCTGCAACCTTTCGGACCGATCCGGCGTCAGGTAGATGGAAATGAGGAATGGAGTCCGGTTCCGAGGACTTTGGCAAGTTAGCGGCAAGAAGCTGGATTACCAGTTTTAGGAGGATGCTTCTCAGATTTTAAGCGAATTTTAAGGTTTCTTTTCTGGAAATGACAATTGCCAGTTTACGAGAAATGGGTTATTCTAGTAGCAGTCGAGGGGTTTCGACAGCCTTCTATTTCTTATACATAATGCTTCTCACTGAGAGCTTCACCATGTAGAACCCACCGTATTTCCTTTCGCGTCCCGCATTTTTTTTGCCTTTTTACCGAAACTTTATATCCCCGGCAGAGTCTAATGGTAAGAATAGCCTGTCGGCCGGAATTTTTCCATTGCAAGGCAGGAGGCTGACAGGCCATGACCGATTCCCAGCTGATTAGAGAAATCAAGGACGGCAACGCGGAGCTGTATGCCGAATTGATGCAGAGGTATGAACGCAAGATCTACGCCTTCATTTTCCACATGCTGAAGAGCGCCAAGATGGAAGCCGCCGTTGATGATCTGTCGCAGGAAACGTTTTACAAAGCATACCGGAGCCTTCAGACCTTTCGCGAGGTCGAGGCTTCGTTCTCGACCTGGCTTTACACCATCGCGCGCAATACCGTGCTGAGCGAGCTGCGCAAGCAGAAGCACATCAAGGTTTCTCTGGAGCAGAGCGGGCTGACGCCCCAGGCTTCGACGGAGCTCCTGCCGGAGCAAAGCGTTCTTCGCAACGAGAAGGTGACTCTCGTAAGAGAGGCGATCAACAATCTTCCGGAGAAGCAGCGTTCCGCCTTGATCCTCCGCGAATACGATCAGCTGGATTACCAGGAGATCGCCAGCATACTCGGCCAGACCGTCAGTGCCGTCAAGTCGCTGCTTTTCCGCGCGCGTGCTAGTGTCAAGATTCAGCTCGAGCCCTATTACTTCGATACAATTTTTGACTGAATCATTGCCGCCAGGAACCCGCGTCTTCACCCGAACGGGATGCATTCTCCATGAGCAATGCTTCAGCTTCAAGGGGTGGGCGACGGATGAATTGCTCTCAAGCGGAGGAAATGTTCGGTATTTATTTTGATCTGCCGGAGGAGGATCCCCGGCGGAAAGAGGTCGATCTGCACGTTCGGGAATGTCCCGCGTGCGCGGAGGAGTTTCTTCTGTGGAAGGAAAGCAGCACACTGATCCAAAGCGGAGCTCTTCTGGACGACATGGAGCCGGTTCCCGAATCGGTCAGCAAGCAGGTCATGGAGCGGATCTACCAGGATGAATCCTGGCGCATCCCTGTCAGCGAGAGGACCTATGCGATGCCCTACAAGCTGCGGCGCGGGCTGTTTGCGGCGATCGCCCTCTGCCTTGCCCTGTTCAGCGTAAGCTTCATCTATTCCCTCAGCCATCCGCGCGTGGAGGAGGCGGCTCCAGCGGAGCACAGCGCTCTCTTCGGCTTCCACCAATCGGCCAGCTTTGCGCCGGAGGATACAACCGATGCGAACTCCCTATCCCAATCCGCCGTAGCCAGCTCGACTTCCCTGTTCATCGAACCGGCGAAGCTGGGACCGATTCGCGAGGCTCCGGATTACTGGTTGGTCGTATCTCTGATCGGACTGATGGGCACCCTGCTCACCATGAACTGGCTGTCGCGAACAAAAGCATAGATTCGGGAGGAAGAAGACGGCGGCGGCCGTCTTTTTTTCTAAATTTCTGAAAGTATCTGTTTAAAACATAGGGTCGGGACGCCCTTTCGAAAAATGAAATCAGCGCTCGAAGCAGTCCGGCAAAGGGGCGGGAAATTGCGGGAATTTCGCCCGTTATTTTCGGCCGGAGCCGGCAGGGCCGGAAACAAAGGGAATTTTTCCCGCTAATTTTCAAAAATCATCTCTCGTGAGCAGAATCCATGGGAATAGCGGTGATTTTTCCTGCTATTTTAAATAATGCGGAGAACGGACCGGAAATAACGGGAATTCTTCCCCTTGTTTTCACGAAGGTGGCTGCAAGCGTTCGCTTTTTAATTTCCGACTACCGCCGCTGCAATCGAAGAAACTGAAAGCAATAGCGGCCGGAGCTCCAAATCTCCCGCACCGCTAGCCTCAATCGTCAAGACTCTGAAGTTCAGCTCATATGGCATAATATCCCATCCGGAAGGTGATACTGATAGCGGGACTTGATTTTCTGGGAGGTGCTCGCCGATGAACCTGGCCGATATGCTTGCCTATGCCGATATTCATGACCTCAGCCGGATTGCCCGGACCTATGAGCTTCCCTGCAATCCTCATTCCAAGAATGAGCTGATCCAGTCGATCCTGATGACGGTTTGCCGAACGGACCGGCTGGGAGAGGAGTTCAGCCGCATGGATTGGAACGAGATCCGTTTCCTCAGCTCCCTCTTGTTTGACGACCAGGCCGCGTACAGCCTGGAAGAGCTGACGGGGCGGGTGATGCTGGGCATTCACGATCCGGAAGTGAAGAGGCAAGTGAATGCGCGGGATACGATCGTCCAGTTCCGCAACCGTGGATGGCTGTTTACCGGTCATCAGCGGAACAACAAGTATTTGCTGCTCGTGCCGGAGGATCTGAAGCGCCGCTTCCGGGAAGCCCTGACCCGGCGATTTCAGGCGGATCTGGAGCAAAGCCGGGAGACGCCGCCGGCCTATCGGGATGAAGGAGAACAGTTCCCTGCCGACTTCTATCAATTTCTTCATTATCTCTCGCAAAACGACCTGCCGCTGAACGCGGAAGGATTTCTCTATAAGCGCAGCTTGCAGCAGCTTGCGGACCGTTTCTCCATCACGGAAGAAGCGGTGCCGAGAACCGCCTGGCGCTTCGGGTACGGGCGCAAATTCCGGGAATATCCGGCGAGGTTCTCCCTGATGTACGATTACGGGTATTACAGCGGGCTTTTTGAAGAGCAGCAGGATCGGTTGCTGGTAACCGACCCGGGGCGATTCCGGATCATGGAGAACCGCCGGGAGGATCTCCAGCAGGTGTACCGGTTCTGGCTTCGCCTCTACAAAGGCCCCATTCCCAATCTGCCCGCTCTGGTGCGCTGGATCGACCTGCTCGCAAGGGAATGGACCTCGGTCGCTTCCCTGCGCAAGGTGCTTGCTCCCCTGATCAAGCCGTTCTATTACGACACGCCGGAGGCGGTCTTCACGGACCGCATACTCCCGATCATGATCCATCTTGGGCTTCTCCGCATCGGAGAGATCCCCGAGCGGGGCAGCTTCCTGCAGATGACCCGGACCGGCTCGAAGATTGTGCAAGGAATTTCGGTGTCGGAAGAGGACAGGATCATCCTGCCCGATTGACATTCCGCGGGACGGCTTGCTATAATCTGCCCCAATCGGATCGCCTCCCGGCATGTTAGTTCAGCGCAGCTCCTAAGGATAAGCAGGATTCCGCGGCGGTTAGTGCGAATGAATAAGGGACGCCGTTAGGCGTTTATCCCTTGGGGAAGGGAGATTTCGGAGCTTATGAGTCGGTTGTTCAGTTTGTTTCGCTTGCTGCTGGTTTCGAAGACGATGCTTTGGACCTTGTTTGTCGTCAATCTGTTGGGCACGGTGTACGGCTATTATTGGTATGGGGATCAGTTGGTCGATGTCGCGGAGACGAAGCCCTGGTGGATGCTGATCCTCGTTCCGGACAGCCCGACGGGAAGCATGTTTTTTACATTAGCCTTGATCGGATTGCTTGCGGACGCCTATCGGCGAGGAGCAAGGGGAGAATACGGACTTGCCGTCGCTGATGGATCGGATAAGCGCTTGACCATCCGCAGCGCCGTAGAAGCGCTGGCCTGCACGGCTTCGTTCAAATACGGAATCTGGGCCGTCGCCATCATCGTCGTCTCCGACCTGGCGGGCAGCCCGTTCTCCTCGGTTGATGTTATACTCTCCGTTTCCCATCTAGGCATGGCGCTCGAAGCGGTTTTGTTTGCGCGGTATTTCCACCTGAACGGCCCGTCGCTTGCCATCGGAGCCATCTGGCTGTACGTCAGCGATATTGTCGATTACACGTTCGGCGTGTATCCGAGCCTGCAGCCGGTCTTGATGGACAGCGTTCCCGCCGTGGCGGCCTGGACGACGCTGCTCAGCTCCTTGACGCTTCTGTTCTTCTATAAGCTGGGCAAGCGCGAGCCGGACTTGCTGTCATAAAGCGGGACATCCCTCCATAGCATGATAGGGGGAGGGGTGAAGGATGAGCTCGGGTTCACAACAGCGGGGAAAATGGAGCAGCGCCGGCGCAGTATTGCTCATTGCGGTTCTTGTCCTATCGCTTGCGGCATGCGCCAAGGAGACGCGTACGCCCACGGGCGCGACGGCCGTCACCACGGAAGTGCAGGCGGACGTGGCCGCACTCGACCGGCTGGCGGAGGAAGCGGAACAGCTGACGAACGAAGGAAAGATCGCCGAAGCCCGCATTCGGCTGAATACGCTCGGCGAAAAGATGGTCGCCACCACGTTTACGGGAGTGACGGGAATCGAGGGAGTGCGAGCTTTATCCGACGCCATCCTGACGGCGCAGCGCGCCTACAACCAGGCCCGATTCTCCGAGACGGCGGCTCTCGCCGCGCTCGGCCAGGTGCGTCTGATCACCGATGCGATGCTACATCCCGATCATCCCCTGTGGCACCAATCCTACAAGCTGCTCAAGGACGACGCGGCTCTACTGGAAGAGGCCGCTGCGCAAGGAGATACCGCGGGAATAAAGTCCGCTTACACGGATTGGAAAAAACGCTATCAGGCCATCCGCCCGGCCGCAACCGTGAGGAGCGCGCAAGATAAGGTAGAGAAGCTGGATTCGCTGACCGCCTTCCTGGGGAGCCGGATTTCCGGCGGTCAAACCGGGGCAAGCGGCTTCCTGGAAGCGGTGAAGCAGCTGGATACCAGCATCGACGAGCTGTTCGGCCGCCGGGAGGACAGCACCGCCTATCTCCCGCTCGCGGGCACCGAGCGCCCGCTGCTTTGGACCTTTGGCATCGGCACGCTCCTGACCGCGGTTCTCAGCTTCGTCGCCTGGCGGATGTACCATACCGACAAGCGCCTGGCCCGCGTCAGCCGCGATCAGCTGCGGCGGAAGGGCTGAAGGGCTGAAGGGGCAAGGGGCAAGGGGCAAGGGGCAAGGGGCAAGGGGCAAACAGGACATGACCAAAGGACGCCCCGCTTTTCATGTAAGGAACTGTTTCTGATCAAAAACGTCAACGGGACGAAGCAGGAAATCCTTCTGCTTCGTCCCGTTTTGATTATTTTCGTTTCGTTTTCAGTAAACTTCTTCCATCCAAAGGGGCTTTGGGACTGCCCCTTTGTTATCTAGCAAATGATGGCTTCCGATCGGAAACCTTACCACTCACGATCTCAACATACTCTTCGTCTGTTCCTTCTACGGACGGTCCGACGAAAACTTGTGTACTCCTGTAAAGCTTTACCAGGTCCCTTGCTTGGCTCTCGCGACGCCCGAAGGATCCTCCGAATGAACGGGCTTTCCCCTTATAAACATGCTTACTCATTTTGAATCCCCTCCAACCAAATCGCGAATGGTAACCAACAGATCATCGTTTATCTCGACAATTTCCTTAAGCTGTTCTTCGATTAATTCATTATTACCCCAAAAATGAATCGATAGAACATGTTCCCTACCTAAAGGATAACACAGGACACGTTCATGAGCAATCTTCCTTCGCCTGAAAAACTTCCAGTGACCGGTATTGTATACTCGCACTACGGTAATCTCGTCCGACGTTTCTCCATCATTCGCTGATAAAGGAAAACTCTTTCCCCTGCCGACATTTCCGCCAACCTGGTCTAGGCGCTGGTCAATACGTTTCTAGAACGCGGCGCCTGTCGCTCGAAAATGGGGGGGCGGCAGAATGGAATTACGGACTGCCTCTGCATAATCGTTATAACGCTTATTGGAGTCTTCAACCTTTATGCTTTTCAGGTATTCCCAAAAAATAGGAGCACACTGTCTTTGCGCTGGATTAGGTTTTCGGTGTCGGCTATAATTTCATGTCGTTGCTTGAATACCCCTTCCTTGCGAACAGCATGCAGGATCTTTCCGCACGCAACATCAACCGCTGCCGCTAATTTCGGGTTGTCAGTATAACGAAGCAAATTAAGACCTTCAAGATCGGACGGAAGATGAAAGGTAACGGTCCCTCCCTCGGCTCTATCGGGAAGGAAGCCCGGAATCATACAGAAGACACGCCGTTTGCCTAGTCTGCCCCAAAATAAGCCCATCTCAAACAAGGTGTTATCTCGCGTTACAAAGTAAATTGTATTTCGGATTGTGACAATATCCTCCGCCGCAAAGATGAAAATGCCAAAATTGTTGACATCAAGCTCTCGTTCCAGCGCTTCCATCGTATAATCATTTGTCCCGAAAACACCGGCGTACCATGGACTGACCTGGATTTCCTTTTCCCTTTCAAGTTGCTCGGAAACAGCGCGGGCGTACTCGATTGCCTCCCGAGAACTTCCGATAAAGACCTTATGTTTCCTATTCGTCATGAAGACTTGTCCCCTTAAAAGGAATGAATTACCACAAGTGATTTCAGTATACAAGCTCCTTCTATTTATGGGAAGAGTCCTGTGATATTTCCCGATTCTCCGCAGATCAAGAATTCGCATAATGTGCTGAAACGCGATCAGTCTCACCTTTTGGCGGCAGAAGAACGAAATGCGGGAGAGGCAACAAAGTGAATAAGGCTTACGAGTTTTGTATATATCGAGCGGAGAGCTAATCTGCCCCCTCATCCCTTCTCCACGCGAAAGCCCTCGCCGAGGACATCGTGGACGTTGCCGATGATGATGAAGGCGGCCGGGTCCTTCTCGTGTACGATCTCCTTCAGCCGACTCATTTCGTGGCGGGCGACCACGCAGTAGACGACGTTCTTGTCCTGCTTGGAATAGGCGCCTCGGGCGGGAAACAGGGTGACGCCGCGGTCCATCTCCAGAGTGATCCGCTCGGCGATCTCCTCGCCGTGGTTGGAGATGATCGTGAAGGCGCGGGCTGTATACGAGCCTTCGGTGATGAAGTCGATGGTCTTCGAGCTGACGAAGGAAGCAACGAGCGTGTAGAGAATCTTCTCCTTCGGCAGGAAGAACAGGGCGCTGCCGATGACCATCACGTCCAGGATGAGCATGATCTGCCCCATGCTCCAGCCCCGCCATTTGTTGAAGAGGCGGGCGATGATATCGACGCCGCCCGTGGTTCCCCCGGCGCGAAAGACGATGCCGAGGCCGGTGCCGATCGAAAGGCCGGCATAGAGCGTCACGAGGAAATAGTCCTCCCGCGAGGCGAAAGGGATGATCCAGCCATGCTGGATGAAGATTTCAAAGACGCGCAGGAAGAAGGACAGGGACAAGATTCCGAACAGCGTATAAGCCATGGATTTGCCGCCGAACGCCCGGAGACCGATGAGGAACAGCGGGATGTTCAGCACGAGCGTGGAGACGGATGGCGAGACGTCCGCTATGTAGTGGAGGATCAGCGATATGCCGGTGATGCCGCCTTCCATCAGCTCATTGGGAATAACGATATAGTTGATGCCAAAAGCATAGACCGCGGTTCCCAGCAGGATGCCGCCGATCCTTTCAAACAGCAAGGTCCAGGGAATTCGTTTCATGCGTTTGCTCCTGTCGAATAAGGGTAGTGGCTCATCGGCTTTTATTATACCTTTTTTTGCCTGAGGGGAACCAGCCTGTCCTTCACGGATTGTATTCGGCAGGGCTTTGAGTTAACATGGATGAAGAATCTACAGGGGTAAGGGGAAGCTGACGATGCAGGAGAAGACGCTGGCCGCCTTGCAGAGTGAAGTAGACGATTACATCTCCCAGTTCAAGGAAGGCTACTTCAGCCCGCTGGCCCTGGTCGCGCGCATGGCCGAGGAAGTGGGAGAGCTGGCTCGCGAGGTCAATCACACCTATGGAGAAAAACCGAAGAAACCCGGGGAACCGGACAATTCGATCGAGCTGGAGCTGGGCGACATCCTCTTCATCACGATCTGTTTTGCCAATTCGCTCGGCATTGATTTGACAGCGGCACATGACAAAATCATGCACAAATTCAACACTCGCGACGCCGACAGGTGGACACGAGTCAACACCGATTCCGAGTAATCCTCATATGCTGTACCATCTACCAGGTTCTCGCGCTCGGGACCGAAGGAGGATGGACATGAACGGGGAAGCTTGGATCAAGGAAGCTTATGAAGCGATACTGGTCGGCGATTACGAACGTGCGCTTGCCAGCTTTGAGCAGGCGATCGCCCTGGAGCCGGACTGCGCTTCCCATTACCACAAGCTTGCGGTCACCTGCGCCCGCAGCGGGCGCCTGGAACGGGCGATGCAGGCGGCCAGTCGCGCGGTGGAGCTCGCTCCGGAGGAAGAGACCTATCGGCAGCACCTGGATCACATCAAGGCGCTGCAATGTCTCGAAGAGGTGAAGAAGCGGCTCGAACGCATAGGAAGAAGCAAGCAGCGGAATGCCCGCAGAGAGGCCTTGGAGCTGGCGCGCGAGGCGGTCCGGCTCGATCCGCTGTCCGTCGAGGCTTGTCTGGTGCTGGCTGCGCTCCTCGAGGAAGCCGGCGAGAAGGCGGAAGCTCTGCAGGTTGTGCGAGACGCTCTGCGGCTGGACCCGCAGCGCAAGGAAGCCGCTCTTCTGGAAGCCCGGCTGAGAGCGAATCGACCGTTGCTTCATTAGAACAGATCAGGATGGGGGATGATTCGCATGACAGAGAGAACCGATAGGCCCATTCGGGTAGCCGTCGCCGGCGCCGGGGGGAAGATGGGACGTGAAGTCGTCAAGCTCGCTCTCGCCGACCCCGGCCTCGCTCTTGCGGCCGCTATCGATCGGACCCGCACGGGAATCGACGCGGGCGTTCTGGCAGGCGGTGAGGAGTGTGGAATCGCTTTAACCACCGACCTGGAGCTGGCGCTCGTGGAAGCTCGGCCGGATGTCCTGGTCGATTTCACCGTACCTCAGGCGGTGATGGACAATGCCCGCACCGCGATCCGGCACGGAGTTCGGCCTGTGATCGGCACGACCGGCTTGTCGCAGGAGGATCTCGATGAGCTGGACAAGCTTTCCCGCGAGAAGGGGATCGGGACCATCGTTGCCCCGAATTTCTCCATCGGGGCGATCCTGATGATGAAGTTTGCCGCAGAAGCCGCCAAATACATGCCCTATGTGGAGATCGTGGAATATCATGGCGGGCAGAAGCTGGACGCTCCCTCGGGAACCTCGATCAAGACGGCGGAGCTGATCGCGCAGAACCGCCAGGAGTTCCGTCAGGGCCATCCGAACGAAAAAGAAGTGATCGAGGGCGCGCGCGGCGGACTGTATGACGGCTTCCGCATCCACAGCGTGCGGCTGCCGGGAATCTTCGCCCAGCAAGAGGTTTTGTTCGGCGGAGACGGTCAGACGCTCAAGATCCGGCACGATTCCTACGACCGCGCGGGATACATGCCGGGAGTTGCCGTCGCCATCAGCCGGGTGCTGGGAGAAACGGGACTCGTGTACGGGATCGAGCGGTTTTTGACTACATAGGAACTATACGTTATTTTGACGCAGTTCCATAACTCTCTTACGGGGAATTGAAACCAAAGGAAGTGGAAGCATATGAGTTTGGATATCGCTTTTATCGCGCATGACCGCATGAAGGATGAAATGGTAAATTTCGTGACGGCTTACGAGCACGTCTTCGCCAAGCAGCATCGGCTTTACGCGACCGGCACGACCGGCCAGCGCATCATGGACAAGACCGGCCTCGCCATCACGAGGTTCATGTCGGGCCCACTCGGCGGCGACCAGCAGATCGGCGCGCTGGTGGCGAAGAACGTGATGGACCTGGTCATCTTCCTCCGCGACCCGCTGACGGCGCAGCCCCATGAGCCGGATATCAACGCCCTCCTCCGGCTGTGCGATGTCCAGGGGATACCGCTCGCCACCAACGTGGCTACGGCAGAGCTGCTCGTCCGCGCTCTGGAGCGCGGGGAATTCGGCTGGCGGGAGGTCGTCCACAAGTATAAGACGGAAGCGGGAAGCGAGTCGTGACGAGCGGCGTTGACATGCTGGTCTTCGGCGCTCACGCGGATGACGCCGAGATCGGGATGGGCGGCACGATCGCCAAGCATGTTCAGGCCGGATACCGGGTAGCGGTCTGCGACCTGACGCGTTCCGAGCTGTCGTCGAACGGCACCGTGGAGCGCAGGCAGGTGGAAGCGGCGGCGGCGGCGCGCATTCTCGGCCTCGCGGAGCGCAGCAACCTGGGCTTGCCCGACCGGGGGCTGTTCGTCTGCCGCGAGCAGATCGAAGCGGTTGCCATGGAAATCCGCAGGCTGCGACCGCGGGTTGTGTTCGCCCCGTACCACGTCGACCGCCATCCCGATCATGTGCTGTGCGGACAGATCGTGACGGAAGCCGCGTTCAATGCCAAATTGCGCCGCTATCGGCCCGAAGCGGAAGCGGTGACGGTGGAATCGGTTTACTACTATTACATCAACGACGCGGCGGAGCCGGACCTCATGGTGGACATCAGCGCCTGCTATGCCCTCAAGCAGCAGGCGCTGCGCGCGTATGAGAGCCAGTTCGACAGTCCGGCCGGGCGGGAGGATGCCGTCTGGACCCCGCTCAATCAAGGGTATCTGGAACGGGTGGAAGCGCGGGACCGGGTTCTCGGCTTGCGGCGCCAGGTCGCCTATGCCGAAGGGTTCGCCATGAAGCTTCCCTTCATGCCCGCTCTCTTGCTATAGCCTCGAAAGGAGGAATTCGCATGGAAAAGCGCCTGAAAATCGGCATCACCTGCTACCCGACCCTCGGCGGCTCCGGGGTGGTGGCCACCGAGCTCGGCAAGATGCTGGCCGAACGGGGACACGAGATTCATTTTATCACCCACAGCATTCCATTCCGGCTCGGCCGCTTTCACCGCAATATCTACTTCCACGAGGTAGAAGTCAGCGATTATTACGTGTTCAAATATCCGCCCTACGATCTGGCGCTCGCCAACAAGCTGGCGCAGGTCGCCGAGATCGAGAAGCTCGATCTGCTGCATGTTCATTACGCCATTCCCCATGCGGTCTGCGCGCTGCTCGCCAAGCAGATGGTCGGAGACCGGCTCAAGGTCGTGACCACCCTCCACGGAACGGACATCACAGTGCTCGGGGAAGATCCCTCGATCCGCGGGCTGATTCAATATGCCATCAACCAGAGCGATGCGGTGACCGCCGTCTCCGATGATCTGATCCAGGAGACACGACGGCTGCTCGACATCTCCCGCCCGCTCGAACTCGTCTACAACTTCGTGGACAAACGGGTCTTCTACCCCCGCGACATGAACAAGCTGCGGAGCGAGTTCGCCGACCCGAACGAGAAAATCCTGCTGCACATGTCCAATTTCCGGCCGGTCAAACGGGTGATGGATGTCGTCGACATTTTCGCCAAGGTGAACGCCCGGCTTCCCGCGCGGCTCCTCATGGTCGGGGACGGACCGGATATCTCCGGGGTCATGAACCGGGTGGAAAAGCTCGGCCTCAAGGGCCGCGTGATCTTCTGCGGCAAGCAGGATGCGGTGGCGGAGATCCTATCGCTCTCGGATCTCATGCTGCTTCCTTCGGAGAAGGAGAGCTTCGGACTCGTCGCCCTGGAGGCGATGGCCTGCGGTGTGCCGACGGTGGGCAGCCTGGCGGGGGGGATTCCGGAGTTGATCGAGAACGGGGTGTCCGGCTTCCTGTCGCCCATCGGGGATACGGCTGCGATGGCCGCCGACGCCATCCGGCTGCTCACCGACGCGGATCTCTACGAGCAAGTCTCCGCGGCCTGCTTGCATCGGGCGAGAAACACCTTTTGCAACGAACGGATCACGATGGAATACGAGGACATTTACTATCAGGTGCTGAGCGAGTCCAGCTCAAGCCGCACAGGACAGCCGGCCGGCGCGGTGTGCACGGAATGAGCGGCGAAACGAGGATGGTAGAGGAAGCGGCCCGTGTGCTGGAGCGGCTGGAAGAAGCGGGCTACTCCGCTTTTTTTGTCGGCGGATTCGTTCGGGACCGCGTAGGCGGCAGGGAAATCCATGACATCGACCTGGCTTCCTCGGCGCTGCCGGAGCAGGCGCTTGCGCTGTTTCCCGGGGCGCTTCCCACCGGCCTGAAGCATGGCACGATCACGGTCCGGCAGGGCGGCTTTTCCTTCGAGCTGACGACCTTTCGCAAGGAGAGCGAGTACGAGGACTACCGCCGTCCGTCCGGAGTGGAATTCGTCTCCGCGGTGGAGGAGGACTTGCGGCGGCGCGACTTCACCATCAACGCGATGGCGATGAACCGGCACGGCGAGCTGTTCGACCCGTTCGACGGGGCCGGCGATCTGCGCCGGGGAGTCCTCCGCGCGGTCGGCGAGCCCGATCTCCGCTTCCGCGAGGACGCGCTGCGGATGATGCGCTGCGTCCGCTTCGCCGCGAATTACAGCCTGCGCATCGAAGAGGAGACTTGGCTGGCGCTCCTCGCGAACGCGCGCCTGCTGCGGCACATCGCCATGGAGCGGGTGCGCTCCGAGCTTGCGCGCATCGTGGAAGGACCGCATCCCGAGGACGGGCTGCGGCTGCTTGCCGACAGCCGCCTCCTGCGCCATACCAAGGAGCGGCTGGACGCTCCGCTCGCGGACTGGACCGCGAACGACTTGCCGGAACCGCTGCGCCGGATCGGCCGCATCGGAGCGGATACCCGGTGGACGGCGCTGGCGCTGGCGCTGCGCCTCACGCCGCAGGAGACGGAGCGGCTGTGGCGCGTGCTGACCTTCCCGGTCAAGGAGGGAAAACAGGTCGCCGCCGTCGTCGCCGTGGACGCCTACCTGCAGCGGGAGCTCGCCGCGGCGCAAGAGGCAGCGGCCGGATCGGATGGAGCCGGACGCGCTGGCAGGCCGACGGACTTGGCTGGGGAGGAAGCCTGCGCGTTTAAGCGGGCGGTGCTTCTCTTCGGCGCGGAGGCGGCCGAGGAGTGGCTGGAGCTGGCCGCTTATTGGACGGCGGATGGCTTGCGGTTATGGGCTTCCTCGGCGCTGTCTGCCGTGGAAGCGCAGCTGATCCGGGATGGTGCGCGGCTTCTTCGGGAAATGCCGGTGAAGCGCGTGGACGAGCTCGCCGTCGGCGGCGAGGAATTGCTCGCGGCCTTGAACCGCCCGAGCGGGCCTTGGCTTGGCCGGCTGATGCGGCAATTGACGGAAGAAGCGGCTTGCGGCCGCCTGCCGAATGACCGGGCGAGCTTGCTTGCCCGTGCGGCTGAATGGAGGATTCAGGATGAACCAGCTGAATCCTGAATCGAGGAACAGGAACGGAGGAGATTCTTGATGGAGGACGTGACGAGCGCCCAGCCGGAAGAAGACAGGCTGGACGAGGGGAAGCTCCGGGCCGCTTTCGCCGGCCGCGCCTTCGGTCGTTCGCTCCGGCTGTACGATTCCGTCGGCTCCACGCAGAACGAAGCCCGTTCCTGGGCCGCTGCCGGAGCTCCTCACGGCGCTCTCGTATTGGCGGAGGAGCAGCGGACCGGCCGCGGCCGGATGGGGCGGGTCTGGCATTCGCCGCGGGGCAAGGGGCTCTGGATGAGCATGGTCATGCGCGTCGGCCTCACGCTGGAGCAGGCGCCGCACCTGACGCTTGTCACCGCCGTGGCCGTCTGCCGGGCGATCCGCCAAGCGACCGGAACGGACGCCCGGCTGAAATGGCCGAACGACGTGCTGATCGCCGGGCGCAAGGCTGCGGGCATTCTCGTCGAGCTGGAGACGGCAGGCCCGCGGATGCAGGCCCTGATCGTCGGCATTGGCATCAGCGTCAACTTGGAAGACGCGGATTTTCCGGACGAGCTGAGCGCGAAGGCCATCTCCCTCCGCCAGGCGGCAGGGGAGCGGATCGACCGCACCGGGCTGGCCGTGAAGGTGATCCACAGCCTGGAGGAGATGGTCGGGTTTTATCTCCGGGAAGGCTTTCCGCCGGTGGCGAGCCTGTGGGAAGCCTTGAGCGATACCTTGGGGAACCAGGTGAGTGTGGCTACTGCCCTCGGCCCGGTAACGGGCACGGCTCTGCGCCTGGATGAATCCGGAGCGCTTGTCGTCCGGACGGACAGCGGCGAGGAGCGGCTGCTGTACAGCGGGGATCTCTCCACCTCCGCGAATGGGGAGGCTCAGGGTCTCCTACCCAAGGAGTAAGGGCCGCGCGCCCATAGAACCCAACCCATCCACCCACCCACCCACCCACCCACCCACCCATCCATCCATCCATCCATCCATCCACCCGCCCATAAAACCCACCCTCCCGCCGGCTGGAGGAGGGGTTCTATGTGTTTGGCTTAGGCACAAAAGAGCAGTCAGCGAGAAAATCGAGAAACATGATTGTGATGCAGTTCCTCATGTTTGAGCGAGGCTGGCGGAAGCGGATTTCGGCGTCTTGACGGTCCATTGTCCGCTCGCCAGATGTTCGGCGATGTCCGCGGCGATGGTCTCCGCGGAACGCGGCTGCCGCAGCCGGGCAATCGCATCCCGCATATGCCGCTGCAAGGTCTCGTCGCGGAGCAGCCGGTGGATGTGCAGGCTGAGTTCGTTCCCGTTATGGGCGATCATCGCCGCTCCCTTGGACGCCAGATATAGGGCGTTCGCCCGCTCTTGCCCCGGAACCGGACGGTATAGGATGGAGGGGAGATTGGCGGCTAGAGCCTCGGCCAGGGTAACGCCTCCGGACTTGGTCACGAGCGCGAAGGAGATAGCCATGAGCATGGCGATGTCTTCGACATAGCCGAATACGCGAACATTCGGCGCATGGCGGAAAGCGGTCTCCAGCTTCAAGCGAAGAGAGCGGTTATGTCCGCAGACAAAGACGGTCTCTGAGGCCGCAAACTGATATAGAGGTAAAAATGCCCGTTATTCTGAGACCAACAAGCTGCTGCGGCCAAACAACGGTAAAAATTGCCGCTAATTTACCATGGAGATATAAATTTTCCGGGATTTGCAAGAAAAGCGGTAAAAACTCCCTCTATTATGGTGCTCATCAGGCTACTGGGCCAAATAGCGGTAAAAATTCCTCTTATTTCTGCCGGGTGGTCACGAATGGGTCGAAGATCCGGTTTGTGCAGGCCTGATTGCGGAGTGAGAGTCTGTCGTGAGGCTGGAGCTGAACGAATGCCGGGGTGGCCTGCGTGTCCGGCTTTCATTTTGCCTATTTCGTGCAGATTTGGTGGGGCAAGAGAGCGCTGTCAAGCACTGATTTTGAAGTTGAGCCAAAAAAGCCGAATTTAGTTTTCGATTTTCAGCAGATTCTTATCCTGGGTTAAGGTTTTTTTAAGCTTTGGCCTGTATGCTTTAGATACTCTCTTTTTCACGATAGATTGTTTCATCCTCGCCCCGAACTCGTTCGGGGTCTTTTTTTGAAATCGCGCCCCATCGCCTGCCATGCTATACTGATGGAAAAAGGTGGGTCAAATGGGGGCGCGGGGATATGCGTTCGAGCGAAGAAGGCAGGCCGGGCCGTTCTGGCGGTAAAAGGCGGCTGTTTCGGCTGGGTTGGTGGCTGGCAGCGGTATGCGTGTATTTCGGCAGCCTTGCGGCCGGGCTTAACCTGACGAGACCCTATGTTTACGCGGGGCTGCTGTTTCTCTTGGCGGCCATGGTCGCGGACCGCACTTTGATCAGCGGCGAGCGGGCTCGCGGCGAATTCTATTTTGACTGGAAATTGTTCGGCGACAAGGAAAGGCGGGACCGGCAAAGATTCGCCTCCGCTGCTTTGTTCTATGCGCTTCCTCTGCTGGCTATGCCGCTGCTTCATTACTTCCTGCTCCGCTGAGTCGCAATACTCTCCGGCCTAATCAAAAAGCCCGCTGTCTCCCTAGCGGAAACGGCGGGCTGTTGCATTTTACCGGTGCCCGCCGGGTAAGCGGACACCTACATGGGAGAGGAGAAACCGGACGAAGCCTTATGGGGAATTAAGTCTTCTCCGCGGTTGTCTTCGGCATCTCGGATGCCGATATTGACAGTTTGTACAACGAGTGGAAAATATATACACAATCCGGCAAAAGTTTTTGGCGACCCGGCGGGAATGTGTTACGATAGCGGGGAATGTAGCCGATATTGGGGGTAAAACGTTCGTGAGAGTCATATCCGGAACGGCAAGAGGAAGAAGCCTGAAGGCGGTGCCCGGGATGGGGACGAGGCCGACGACGGACAAGGTGAAGGAAGCCGTGTTCAGCATCATCGGCCCTTATTTCGACGGCGGTGAGGTTCTTGACCTGTTCGCCGGAACCGGCGGGCTTGGCATCGAGGCCTTGAGCCGGGGAATAGAGCGGGGCGTATTCATCGATGCGGATCGTGCCAGCCTGGAGATCATCCGCCACAATCTGCAGGCTACGCGCCTGGAGGACCGGGCGGAGATCTACCGCAACGATGCGGAGCGGGCCCTGAAGGCGCTCGCCAAGCGGGAGCGGCGCTTTAAGCTCGTGTTCCTCGATCCGCCCTACCGGATGAAAATCATCGGCGAGCTGATGCTGGCCTTGCATTCCCTCGGACTCTTGGAACCGGGGGCGACGATCGTGGCGGAATACGAATCGGACTATTCCTATGAGGAAAGCTTCGGGCCGTATCGGGAGACCCGCAAGGCGGTCTACGGAGAAACGGCGGTTTCGATCTATCGCTACGAAGAGAAAGAGCCGGATAACCGGCGACGGAACGAACGGACGGAGGGGTCAGATGAAGAGGATCAAGCATGAGGTATCGGTGGCGGTGTGCCCCGGCAGTTTCGACCCGGTGACCCACGGGCACCTGGACATCGTGACGAGAGCAGCCGAGGTGTTCGACAAGGTGATCGTGGCGGTGCTGAACAACACGAGCAAGCAGCCGCTTTTCACGGTTGAGGAAAGGGTCGGTCTGCTTCTGGAGGTCACGAAGGACATCCCGAACGTGGAGGTCGATCACTTTGACGATCTTCTGATCAACTATATGACGGAGAAAAAGGCCCATGTCATCGTCAAGGGACTCCGGGCCGTCTCCGACTTCGAATACGAGCTGCAGATGGCGTCGGTCAACCGCAAGCTGAACGAAGAGATCGAGACCTTCTTCATGATGTCGAGCAATCAATATTCCTATCTCAGCTCGAGCGTCGTCAAGCAGATCGCCCGCTTCGGCGGACCGGTGAACGATCTCGTGCCGGAATCCGTGGAACGGGCGCTGCGGATGAAATTCGCGGACATGTAACGCGTCTGCCGGCGGAACGGTCGGCGGAACGGCGAAAAGGTCAGCGGAACGGCGAAAAGGTCAGCGGAACGGCGAAAAGGTCGGCTGAACAGCGAAAAGGTCAGCGGAACAGCGGAGAGGTCGGCGGGTCAGCGAAACGACCGGCGGAACAGCGAAAAGGTCGGCAGGTCAGCGGAACGGCGAAACGACCGGCGGAACAGCGGCGAGCCTGGCGCTCAATGGCGCGGGACTCGTTTACCGAGTCTGCCGCAGAGAGCGGCGGCTCCGAGCAGGAGACCGGCCGCTGCCAGGGAGAGCTTGAGGGAGCGCATGAGGAACGTCCACCCGCCGGAAAAGAGGGCTTGTAGGGCGGTCACAGGTTCCGCCGCCGCCGGAGATGCCGGCAAGGGCAGGGAGCCTAGCGAAGCGCCCTGCGCCGAAAAGAGCCATTCCGCGAGCGGAGCGGCGGCCGCCAATGTCAAGCCGAAGGCGAGCAGCGCGTGAAGCAGGCGGCCCGCCAGGAAGCGGGCATAGCCAGGGGGCGCGTCGCCGGCGACCGCTTTCAGCTGCAGGTGCTGGGAGATTCCTCCCCAGGCCAGAGCCGCCCCCATGACGGCGAGCTGCAGCGCCGAGGGCTCAAGCCGGGAAGCGGCCGCGTAAGCGCCGAGATGCGGCTCTAGGATGGCGGGAATGAGAAGAAACCAGCTGCGGATTCCCTCGTCCGGGAGCTGCAGCGAGATCATCCGGGTCAGCACGGAGAACAGGATGATGAAGCCGCTTAAGGTGAACAGCGTTTGCAGCGACGCCGTCACCGCGTCCCCGAGCAGCTGGCCGAAGGTGCGCCCGTCCTCTTTGCGGGCCGTTTGGAGCGCCGTGAAGAAAGGCTCCGCCGGTTCTTCCCGGCTGCCGGACGCCTTCGGCGAGCCGGAGGCAGCGGGGCGGCTGGCCGGGGTCAGGCGGCCGAGCCAGGCGGCGGCTCCGGCAGACAGGTAGTGAACGAATGCGAGCAGAACGCCGGCTCGCACATTTTGCAGGAAGCCGGCTCCGACCACCGTCACGAGCAGAGCCGGGCTGCACAGATGCGACAGGAAGAACAACTGGTCCGTCTCCTGCCGCGGCGGCTTCCTGCCGGCACACAGCCTGCCCGCCGCGAGAGCGCCCTGCGGGAATCCTCCGAGGAAGCCGGCGACGACGGCGGTTCCGCCTCCCGGCGGAATGCGGAACAAGGCGCGCAGCGGCGGCTCGACCAGGGCGCCGAACGCGCGGACGAGGCCAAAGCCGGCGAACAGCTCGATGACGACCAGATAGGGCAAGAGCCCTGGCACGAGGACCGTCCACCAGAGCCGGAGGCCGCCGAGCGAAGCCTGAAAGGCGTCGTCGGGATAGGCGAGGATCAGGATGACAAGGGCGAGAGCGAAGCCTCCGAATAGCAGGGTCGCCGTGCGGCTGCGGGCCGCTTTGCCAGGTTGCAGCTGCATGACAGGATCACCTCACAGGATCGACATCGAAACGCATCTGCGGTGTCAGACGATAGTTTGCTATCAATTTAGTGTACGTGCCGGTTTGTCCCGGTAGACCAAGCCGACTGAATGGAAAGAGGGGATTTTGCCATGGAGGAAGAACGCAGGAACGAGGGGCAGGCAACGGGAGAAGAAGGGGGCCCACCCCGGAAAAGTCGCTCCTGGATCCGTTATGCCGCCGCCGCGCTGGCGGGAGTGATCGCCGCTTATTTTCTTGTCTTCTACCCGCTGCCCTATTATATTTACCAGCCCGGCTCAGCGGAGGACATCAGCCCGATGATCACGACGGCTCCCGGACATCCCGGCGACCCGGGCGTGTTCATGCTGACGACGGTCGGCGTTCTGGACGCCAACGCGGTGACTTACCTTTGGGCAAAAGCAACCCATCAGGAGATCCGCCCGAAGAAGGCGGTGCTGCAGGGACAGTCGGAGGAGGAGTACAACCAGACGCAGGTCTACTACATGTCTTCCTCTCAGGCCAGTGCCATCCTGGCGGCTTACCACCATCTGGGCATCGCTTTTGATTATCACGTGGACAGCATTCTGGTGCTCCATCTGATTCCCGGCATGCCGGCGGCAAAGGTTCTTCAGGTCGGAGACGAATTGCTCAAGGTGGACGGGCAGGAGCTTAGGAAGCAGGACCAGCTGGTCAACTACCTGAGCGGCAAAAAAGCCGGCGACCACGTCACCTTGACGTTCAAGCGCGGGGGCGAGACGATGGAAGGGGGTGTATCGCTCGACTATCTGCCGGCGGTGGCGGCGCCGAGCGGCGGCAAAGCGGAGCCCCGCCGGGTGGGCATGGGCATCTCGCAGGCGATCATGATGACGGTGCTCTCCAAGGAGGAGCAGAACCGGATCAGCATCAAAGCGGGCGAAATCGGCGGTCCCTCGGCCGGCCTGATGTTCACGCTGGAGATCATCAACCGGCTGCTGCCGGAGGATATCGCCAAGGGGCACCGGATCGCCGGCACCGGGACCATCGAAGAAAACGGCAAGGTCGGCTCCATCGGCGGCATTCAGCACAAGATCGTCGCGGCCGACCGGGAGAAGGCGGAGATTTTCTTCGCTCCGAAGGACGAAGACGGCTACACCAATTATTCCGACGCCCTAAAAGAAGCGCAGAAGATCGGCACCGAGATGAAGGTCGTCCCGGTCGGCACCTTGGATGAGGCGATCGCGTACCTGAAGCAGCTGCCGGTGAAGACCGCGCCATAACGGGATGCCGCGAGACGAGCTCGAGCGTCTCGAAGCGCCCGCGACCGGACAACAGGCCGCCCGCCGCCGGAGATGGTGACGTTGGAGATGAGGGTTGGCGACAGTTCGATGCCGTACACCCCCACGGAGGAGGGGCGGCTTGTAGAGTTGAATGATGAAACCAATCGGCGACCGAGCGATTGACCTCTTTCGGTAACTGGCCGCAATCCGTCGGCAAGGGAACTTGCTGGTCGGCTCCTCAATTCATACCTGAAGAAGAACGATGGAGCGGTGGGCGGAATGGACAGCCTACAAGGACTCGGCTTGCAGCGGAGCTTGGTAATAATCGCGGAACACCTCGCGGGCATCCGCAGCCGGCATGGCCGCGGCGTAAGCGGCGGCGGCGCGGAGATCCAGGGCGAGCAGCGGGAGACCGTCCTGCTCCGCTTTGGCGGCCTTGGTGACCACCGGGACGGCGGCCTTCCGCTTCATCTCCTTCAGCAGCTCGCGACCGCGGCCGGAGAAGCCGAGGACGCGCAGATAGGGAACGCCGCGCAGCAGCGTCTCCCGCGACAGCTCCTCCTTGCGGCGATCCAGTAGGATGGAGAGCAGCGCCCGCTGCAGCTTCGTGCGCGTGTAGCGGCGGGTCTTGGCCGCCGCGATCAGCTGCTCCACTTGGTCGCCCCGGCTGTAATCGAGCCCCGGCAGGGCTTGTCGGAAGCGCTGCTCCAGCCCTTCGCCGATCTCGGCGAGCTCGCGGAAGGCTTCCGGCGGGCGGCTGAGCAGGAGGTGCAGGAGCGGGGATGCGAAGCGCTCCCACTCCATCGGCCCGCGGCCCGCCTCCCACTCCCGCCGCAGGATGTCGGCGGCGTAGGCGGGAACATACGGCGCGGCTGCGGCGATGCCGCCCGCGCCGGGAGCCCTGAGCAGCAGCCGGCGCACGGCGGTGGCGCTGGCGATGGCTCCGGCGGCGGCCGGTACATCGGCCGCCGCATCATGGTACCCGGCGCCGCGGCGGGGAATGGTCAGCGGGACGATCCCGCTGCCGAGCCGCGCCAACGCCAGGCAATAGTGCAGCCCAAGAATATTGTTGGGCTGCGCTAGCTCCGCCGCGGCGGGGCCGGCGGCGAGCGAGGCGGCGGCCGCAGCGTAGGCCGCCGGATAGCTCGCCCCCGCCGCGAGCCGCTCTTTGAGCCGCGCCTTGAAGGCCGGCGGCTCTTCCAGAAGGAGAGCGGCGAGCCGCCGGAACCAGGCGATATCGCCGCTCTCGCTGCCGAACACGAGCGCGTCCACGACGCCCGTGGCATGAAGGGCCGAGACGCCGCCGTAGGCGAACCATTCGGCCGGCTGGACGGCGAACGCGGACGGTAGCTCGATGACGACGTCCGCTCCCATGCGGAGCGCCATCTCGGTCCGCGCCCATTTGCTGCATACGGCGGGCTCGCCCCGCTGCAGAAACGGGCCGCTCATGACCGCCACCAGCGCGTCCGCGCCGGCCGCTCGCCTGGCTTCGCGGCCATGGTGAACATGCCCATTGTGCAGCGGGTTGTATTCCACGATGATACCAGCGGTTCTCATGACAAATCCTCCAAAAGCGCACGTATGAATCGTGCTTCTCACAGCCATTATACCGAAGAGGGCGCACTGCCGGAAGCGGCGTGCGGCCCGCGGGGAATTTCCGGCCTGTCAGTGAGAAAATGTTGACAACCGGCCGCCGCAATGGATATAATTATTTTTGTTTGTTTGGAGTGATTAGCATGCAGATCAATGTGAAGGAACTGATCGCGAAGGGCAAGCCGGTTCAGCTGCAAGAGAGCATGGACCTCTCCGGGCTTCTCGGCGGCCGCCAGGACCTCGTTTCCTTCGGGAAGCTCGCGGCGGACCTGTTGACCTATGCCGATGGCAACATCGCCGTCGTGGAAGGAACGCTGCAGCTGCCTGTGACGATGGTTTGCTCCCGCTGCCTGGGTCCGGCCCAGGAACGGCTGTCCATCCCTTTCCGCGAGTCGTTCACGAAGGAACCCGTTTCTGCGGAATCCGAAGAAAAGCAGGACGAGCTTCATCAGATTCAGGAGGATACCGTCGAGCTGATCCCCTATGTGGAGGAAGCGGTTTGGATGGCGCTCCCGTATGTTCCGCTCTGCAAGGAAGACTGCAAGGGGCTGTGTCCCGAGTGCGGAACGAACCGGAACGAGCGCGACTGCGGTTGCTCCGTAGAGAGAATCGATCCGCGGCTCGCCGGTCTGGCCGGCCTGTTCAAGGAAACGACAGAAGACCCGTGAGGGTTTTGAATTAAGGCAAGGAGGTGGGAAACAATGGCAGTACCTCAAAGGAGAACGTCCAAAACGCGCCGTGACAAACGTCGCACTCACTTTAAGCTGGCTGTGCCGGGCATGGTGAAATGCGAGCAATGCGGCGAACTGAAGCTGGCTCACCGCGTGTGCAAAGTATGCGGTTCCTACAAAGGCAGAGAGATCATCAAGCAATAATAGTGCGGAAGTAGTACTTCATCTTCGGTGGGGTGCTATTTTTTTAGCGGGGAGACACGGCTCATCCCGCCGGCAAAAGGAGCGGCTGCGGCCGCTCCTTTTTTTGAAAAAGCGCGCCTAGCCAGGCTAAGCCCAACCAGCAGGTGCAAGTCCGGCCGAGGTATGAGCCAAGTCGCCTCGCAGGGGGACTGGAAAAGGAGGGCTCGCGCCTTCCAAAGAAATTCCAGTTCCCTATTCGCCTATAAAGTATAAATTTTCTCCTATCCTTTCTGATCTTTCATCGGTAAACGTCTGGCGTCACAAAGACATCGCTAGGCGTTTATCCTTGAATGACCGGAAAGTATTATGGGGGCAGGGGGCTTTTCCAAAGAGGGAGCGGAGAATAGCGGTAAGTTTCCTTGCTATTTCCTGCGAAGACCGCAATCTTGGGAAAATAAGGGGAGCGATGCCCGTTATTTCTCAAAAATCACTCTTATGTGAAGAATTCGTGAGAATAGCGGAGTTTTTTACCGTTATTCTGAGGAATATGAAGGATTGGCTGAAATAAGGGTAATTTTTACCTTAATTTTCATTTGAGGAATCGCCAGAGGCGCCGTCTCCGTACAGCCGTGTGAAATGCCGGATTTTCCTGCGCACAGCCGCTTTTGCGGCATCCCCTGGGCTTGTACGGATACCGGGTGGTCGTCCCCAGGCCGCTTTTTGCGGATTCGCACCGGATTCGCACCGGACTCGCACCGGATTCTTACCAGATTCGCACCTTTTACTTTCTTTTTCGGTCTGATTTTTATATACTACTTTTTAGTACCTGGTAATAAAGATGGAGAGTCTAAGGAGGTCCTTATGGAACGGTTGCCGAAGCGGGAACGATTGAAACAGCTGGCAATCCATATCCAGGACAATCCCTTCGTGACGGATGAGGATCTCGCCCGTCACTTTGGCGTCAGCATCCAGACGGTGCGCCTGGACCGGATGGAGCTGGGCATACCGGAGCTCCGGGAGCGGCTGAAGGCGATGGCGGAGCGTTCGCTGGATGAAGTCCGGTCTATTCCTTTGGATGAAGTGATCGGTGATGTAATTGATCTGCAGCTAGACAAGAACGGCATCTCCCTGTTTGAAGTGAGATCCGAGCATGTCTTTTCGCGGACGGGAATCGCTCGCGGCCACCACATTTTTGCTCAAGCCAATTCGCTCGCCGTCGCCGTCATCAACGATGAGATCGCCCTGACGGCTTCCGCGGACATCCGCTATCTCCGCCCCGTCAAGCTGGGTGAGAAATGCATCGCGAAGGCGTCCGTACGGCGAAATTCCCGGGGTAACGCCCGGGTGGAGGTCCTCACCACGGTCGGCTCCGAGCTGGTGTTTGAAGGGCAATTCCTAATCCATCATTCCAAAGACCCAAGATGAAACGTCTTGTTATCATCTGCGGAAGAGACTCGTTTCGAGTGCGGAAAAGACTCGTTTCGTGACATAGAAGGCTGATTTATTGGCGAAGCTCAGATCTTATATTTCAGAAGCCTAGATCTTATATTGCAAAAGAAACGGAGCTGATGTTCGGATGAGAGTCGCCATTGATGCCATGGGCGGGGACAACGCGCCTTGGGCGATCGCCGAAGGCGCGTTGAAAGCTGCAAGGGAATGGCCCGACCTCGAGCTCGTGCTGGTGGGGGACAAGGCCAAGCTGGAGCCGATCACGCGCGAACGGCCGGCGAACGTGACCCTGCTTCACGCCGCGGAAGTCATCGCCTTCGATGACGAGCCGGTGAAGGCAGTCCGCCGCAAGAAGGATTCCTCCCTGGTTGTCGCCGCCCGGCTGGTTCATGAGCAGGAGGCGGACGCGATGATCTCCGCCGGCAACACCGGCGCTCTCATGGCTGCCGGACTCTTGGTCGTCGGCCGCATTCCCGGCATTGAACGACCGGCGCTCGCGCCGATGATTCCGTCGCTCAAAGGCTCCGGCACCTTGGCTCTGGATATCGGAGCCAATATGGATGCTACTCCGATACAGCTTAAGCAATATGCGATTATGGGCAGCATCTACCGGTCGAAGGTAGACGGAATCGCCAAGCCCCGCGTCGGACTCCTCAATGTGGGTACGGAGGATACGAAGGGGAACGAGCTGACCAAGGCCGCTTTTCCGCTGCTGAAGGAGGCTCCGATCCATTTTGTCGGCAATATCGAGGCCCGCGACGTGCTGTATGGGGAGTGCGACGTGCTTGTCTGCGACGGATTTGCCGGCAACATCCTGCTCAAATCGGTGGAAGGGACGGCGGGGGCGATCTTCAAGGTGCTGAAGGAAGAATTTACTCGCAGTCTGCTGACGAAAGCGGCCGCTGCCATACTGCAGCCGGGGTTGAAGAGCTTCAAGAAGCGGCTCGATTATGCGGAGACCGGCGGCGCGCCGATGCTGGGCTTAAACGGGCTCCTGATCAAGGCGCACGGGTCGTCGGACGCGACGGCGATTCTAAACGCCGTCCGGCAGGCGCGAATCGCCATGGAAGGCAAGCTGGTTGCCGCCATATCCACGGAAATCGGCAGAAGCCCGGCAGAAGCTAAAGAGGAGAAGGAGAGAAAAGAATGAATTTGTTACCGGTTGGAGTGCTTGGTACGGGCAAATACGTTCCGGAACGCGTGCTGACGAATCAGGATCTGGAGAAGATGGTGGACACGAGCGACGAGTGGATCCGGACCCGCACGGGCATGCGCGAACGGCGGATCGCCCGGCCCGACGAGGCGGCTTCCGACCTATCGTTACCGGCGGCTCAGCAGGCGCTCAAGAACGCGGGCATCGCGGCTTCCGACCTCGATCTCATCATCGTGGCGACGATTACGCCGGATATGTCTTTCCCCTCCACGGCCTGCATCCTGCAGGAGAGGCTCGGCGCGAAGAAAGCCGCCGCTTACGATCTATCCGCCGCCTGCACAGGCTTCATCTACGGATTGGCCAATGCCGCCAATTTCATCGCACTCGGCACCTACAAATACGCCCTCATTGTCGGCGCCGAGGTTTTGTCGAAGATCACGGACTACACCGACCGGAACACCTGCGTCCTGTTCGGCGACGGGGCCGGAGCGGTGGTCATCGGAGCCGTTCCGGAAGGAAGGGGCTTCCAGTCCTTCGAGCTGGGTGCGGACGGCGCCGGCGGCGAGCTGCTCAAGCTCGAAGGCGGCGGCTCCCGCTGCCCGTCATCGGCGGCGAGCGTCGAGAAGAAGCTGCATTATCTGTACATGGCCGGCGCGGAAGTGTTCAAGTTCGCCGTGCGGATCATGGGCAGCGCCGCGGAGGAAGCGCTCCGCAAGGCCGGACTCGGCAAGGAGGACATCGACCTCCTGATCCCCCATCAGGCGAACATCCGGATCATTCAATCGGCGGTCAACCGCCTGAACGTGCCGGAGGACAAATGCCTGGTCAATCTGGACCGGTACGGAAATGTCGGCGCCGCGTCCATTCCGCTGGCCTTGGCGGAAGCCGTCGAGACCGGCCGCTTGAAGGAGGGCGACCGGATCGTGATGGTCGGCTTCGGAGCCGGACTCACCTGGGGCGCAAGCGTTCTCGTCTGGTAAGGAGCTGCGCCTTGCAAACGTTACTCGATGTTCTCGCAACCTGCCCGAGATATGTGCGTTTTTCTTGCATTCTTCCGGCATGTTCATTCAGCGCAGCTCCCAAATCAATCGCTTTGACAGGAGGTACGGCAATTGGGTAAACTCGCATTTGTTTTTCCCGGACAGGGCGCACAGGCCGTCGGCATGGGCCGGGATGCCTGGGAGGCGGCGCCGGAAGCCCGCCGGGTATTCGCGGAGGCGGACGAAGCCCTCGGCTGCAAGCTCTCGGACCTCATCTTCGGCGGCCCCGACGAGCAGCTGAAGCAGACCTATAACACGCAGCCGGCGCTGCTCACGGTGAGTGCCGCCTATCTCGCCGTTCTGCGGGCGAAGGGAGTCGGCCAAGCCGATTTCGTCGCCGGCCACAGCCTCGGCGAATACAGCGCGCTGGTCGCGGCGGGCGTGCTTCCCTTCGCGGACGCGGTGCGCACGGTGCGCCGCCGCGGCGAGCTGATGGAGGAAGCCGTGCCGTCGGGGCTCGGCGCGATGGCGGCCGTGCTGGGCGCCGAACGCGAGGCGCTCGCCGGGCTGTGCCGCGAGGTTGCGGAGAGCGGCCATCCGGTGGAGCTGGCGAACGTCAACTGCCCCGGCCAGATCGTGATCTCCGGGACGCGCGAAGGCGTGGGCGCCGTTCAGGAGAAAGGCAAGGAGATCGGGGCCAAGCGGGTGCTGCCGCTGGAAGTCAGCGGACCGTTCCATTCCTCGCTGATGCGTCCGGCTGCCGACAAGCTGGCGGAGGTGTTGGCGGACCTGGCGCTCAGGCCGGCGTCCGTGCCGGTGATCGCCAATGTGACGGCGGAGCCGGTGACTGATGCGGCGGAGATTCGCTCTCTCTTGGCGCGGCAGGTTTATTCCCCGGTTATGTGGGAAGACAGCGTGAACCGGCTGATCGCGGAAGGGGTCGACACGTTTGTGGAGATCGGGTCCGGTTCGGTGCTCTCCGGGCTGATCAAGAAGATCGACCGGAATGTGCGCATCGTAACGGTGAACAGCCTGGAAGCCGCGGAAGCGTACGCCGCCCCGGTCTGACCCGCAGCCTAAGGAGCTGCGCCTTACAAACGTTTGCCGATTTTCTCGCTGCCTGCCCGATTTGGCACTGCGCCTAACTTACGTTTCGCGATTTTCTCGCCGACTGCCCGATTTGTGAACGTTCTTCTTGTGTTCTTCCGGCATGTTGGCTCAGCCAGTTCCCTTGTGGACGATCTTTTTGTATTTTTCCGGCATGTGAATTCAGCGAAGTTCCTAACTCTAGAGGAGGGCTTTCAACCCTATGCTTACTGGCAAAACATCGCTTGTGACCGGCGCATCCCGCGGCATCGGCCGCGCCATCGCCACAGCTCTCGCCGAAGCGGGGGCCGACGTCATCGTCAACTACGCGGGAAACGAAGAGGCGGCGCGCAAGACCGCGTCACTTGTGGAAGACTTCGGCCGCAAGGCTCTGATCGTCCGCGCCGACGTGTCCGATGCGGCCCAGGTCGACGAAATGGTGAAGCAGGGACTGGAGGAGTTCGGCCATATCGACATCCTGGTCAACAACGCCGGCATCACCCGCGACAATCTGCTCATGCGCATGAAGGAAGAGGAATTCGACGAGGTCATTGCCACCAACCTGAAGGGCGTGTTCAACTGCATGAAGGCCGTGACCCGGCCGATGCTGAAGCAGAAGAGCGGGCGAATCATCAACATCTCCTCCGTCGTGGCCTCTCTCGGCAACGCCGGGCAGGCCAACTATGTGGCGGCCAAGGCCGGCATCATCGGGCTGACCAAGTCGGCGGCCCGGGAGCTGGCAAGCCGAGGCATCACCGTCAACGCCGTCGCCCCCGGCTTCATCGTCACCGACATGACCGGCAAGCTCGGAACGGAGACGAAGGAGACGCTCGTCGCCCAGATTCCTCTGGCCCGCCTCGGGCAGCCCGAGGACGTGGCGAAGACGGTGCGGTTTCTCGCTTCCGAAGACGCCGCATACATCACCGGACAGACGGTTCATGTCGACGGCGGCATGTACATGTAAGGCTTTCCAGAATGCAATTTTTCGAGGAATGGCGCGGTTTTTTGACCAAGGAGCTCCGCCTGGGGACCCTATGGTAATTTGTCTGCAATTTTCGTATAATACCATGGAGGAGGTGAACCGGATGTCCGACGTTCTTGAACGCGTGAAGCGCATCGTGATCGACCGCCTCGGGGTGGAAGAAACAGAAGTAACCCTGGAAGCGTCTTTTAAAGATGATTTGGGTGCTGATTCCCTTGATGTAGTGGAATTGGTCATGGAATTGGAAGACGAGTTCGACTTGGAGATTTCCGATGAGGATGCAGAGAAGATTACGACTGTGGGAGAAGTTGTGAATTATATACAATCTCATACGTAATAAAGCTCTCCAAAGTCCCGTTGCAGCCTGACGGGACTTCTTCTCCATGCCCTCTGCCTAGGGCTGACAAGTAACGCCAATACGCCGAATTGAGGTGATCTTATGTCAAGACGTGTTGTGGTTACCGGAATGGGGGTCGTCACCGCTCTCGGGCATGACCTTGAAACCTTTTGGGCCAATCTCTTAGCAGGTAAATCCGGCGTTTCGTTGATCGAAAGCTTCGATGTAAGCGAGTATCCGACGAGAATCGCCGCTACCATAAAAGACTTCAATCCGGAAGATTATTTTGAGCGCCGCGATCTGAAGCGCATGGACCGCTTCGTGCAATTCGCGGGAGCGGCCAGCCTGTTGGCGCTGAAGGATGCCGATCTGAGAATCGGCGAGAATGTGGACGCCGAGCAGGCAGGCGTGTACATCGGGTCCGGCATCGGCGGCCTCTCCACTTGGGAGGAGCAGCATACCATCCTGATGGAAAAAGGCCCGAAGCGCATCAGCCCGTTCTTCATCCCGATGATGATCGCGAACATGGGCTCCGGCCAGGTCTCGATCCTGACGGGCGCGAAGGGGCCGAACAGCACTGCCGTGACGGCCTGCGCCACCGGAACCAACGCCATCGGCGACTCCTTCCGGCTCATCCAGCGCGGCGACGCCGATGTGATGATTTGCGGCGGTGCGGAAGCGACCGTCACGCCGATGGGTGTCGGTGGCTTCTGCGCGCTCAGGGCGATGTCCACGCGCAACGATGAGCCCGAACGGGCCAGCCGCCCGTTCGACAAAGACCGCGACGGCTTCGTGATGGGCGAAGGCGCGGGCATTCTCATCCTGGAAGAGCTGGAGCATGCGCTCGCCAGAGGCGCTCATATCTATGCGGAGGTTGCCGGTTACGGCATGTCCAGCGACGCGCATCACATGACCGACCCGTCTCCGGGCGGCGATGGAGCTGCCCGCTGCATGAGCAAGGCGATCAAGGATGCCGGTATCGCTCCGGAAGAGGTCGGCTATATCAACGCCCACGGCACATCGACCGGGGTCGGCGACATCGCCGAGACGCAAGGCATCAAGACGACCTTCGGAGCTGCGGCGTACCGCATTCCGGTGAGCTCCACCAAGTCCATGACCGGGCATATGCTCGGCGCAGCCGGCGGGGTAGAGGCGATCATCTGCTCCCTGGCTGTGCAGGACGGCAAGCTGCCGCCGACGATCAACCTGGAGAACCCCGATCCCGAATGCGATCTGGATTATGTTCCGAACGAATTCCGCACCGCCGATATCCGCTACGCGCTGTCCAATTCGTTCGGCTTCGGCGGCCACAATGCTACCATTATCATGAAGAAGTACGAGGCATAAGACCATGAGCCGTGATTTGAAGCAGCTTCAGGAGCAGCTCGGCATCGTTTTCAACGATCAAGCGATTCTCCGGCAAGCCTTTACCCATTCCTCCTTCGTCAACGAAAATCGGGCGGCGGGGGCGCGGGACAACGAACGCCTGGAATTTCTCGGCGACGCGGTCCTGGAACTGACGGTATCCGAATATCTGTTTGCGGCTTACCCGAACCGTTCGGAGGGAGAGCTCACGAAGCTGAGAGCTTCCATCGTCTGCGAGCCGTCGCTGGTGGTCTTTGCCGAGAACCTGTCCTTCGGGCATTATGTCCTGCTGGGCAAGGGAGAGGAGCTCACCGGCGGGAGAACCCGTCCGGCGCTTCTTGCAGACGTATTCGAGTCCTTTGTCGGCGCTCTTTATCTGGATCAGGGGCTCGCCGCCGTGAAGGCCTTCCTGAACAGCTGCCTCTTCCCCAAAATCACGGGAGACGGCAAGCCTCAGATCATCGATTACAAGACCCGCCTGCAGGAGCATATCCAACAGCACGGGCTGGGAATTCTCGAATACCGCATAGCCGGGGAACGCGGCCCCGCGCACGAGAAGGAGTTTCTGTCCGAGGTGCACATGGACGGAATCCTGCTCGGCGCCGGCTCCGGCCGCTCCAAGAAGGAAGCCGAGCAGCAAGCTGCCCGCGAGGCGCTCTACAAGATGAACGTGACGGTGGAATGACCAATCCATTTGCCGGCCGCCCGATGGAAGACCGAAAAGGAAGCTTTATTTCCTTTCTGGCTCCGTCGGGCGGTTTTTTTTGGCGTCGAACCGATTGAGCGTTCCCTTAGCAGGAAAAATTCCCCTTAATCTCCAGCCTCGCTGTCTTCGGCAGAAAATAGCGGGAAAAATTACCGCAATTTTCCTCCCTCACTCTCCTTCGCGCAAAGAAAAAACAGCCTCCGGATCACTGCATCCGCGGCTGTCCTGCCGTTCAGGACTCCAGGTCCCCTGCTCGCTCTCCATTCAAAGCGGCCGGCGGCTCCGAGCGGTTCATGCCCGGCTGGTCCGCTCTTCGAAAAAGCGCGAATCCGACCGCGAACATCAGCGCGATCACAGCCACTCCCGTGCGGGAGCTTCCGCTCAGCTGAGTGGACAGCCCCATCACGGTCGTTCCCATGAGCGCCGCTCCCTTGCCGAAAATATCGAAAAAGCCGAAATACTCGCTCGATTTTTCCTTAGGGATGATTTTGGCGTAGTAGGATCGGGAGAGGGCCTGGATCGCCCCCTGGAAAACGGCCACGCTGACGGCGAGCAGCCAGAACTCCCAGGCCCGGTCGAGCTGGAGGGCGAACAAGCTGATCGCGAAATACCCGACGATGCACAGCAGAATCAGCCTGCCCGGCTCAAAGCGCCTGGACATGCGCCCGAACAGGAGAGCGAACGGGAAGGCGACCACCTGGGTGAGCAAAAGCGCGAGCAGCATGGCGTTGTCCGTGATCCCGACGTCCTTGCCGTAGACGGTCGCCATTTCGATGATCGTATACACTCCGTCGATGTAGAAGAAAAAAGCGAGCAGGAACAGCAGGATCCGGCGATTGCGCTTCATGTCTCGCCCGGCTTCGGCGATCCGCCGGAAGGAGCGGGCGACCGGCCGGTCGGGGACGTCGACGAAACAGGTTTGCCGATAGCTGCGCAGGAGCGGGACGGAAAAAGCGAGCCACCAGACCGCCGTGACCGCAAACGCGATCATCGTCGCCGCGGCCGCTGTCATTCCGAGCTTTTCTGCGCTGAGAATGAAGCCCAGGCTGAGCATAAACGGCACGCAGCTGCCGATATACCCCCACGCGTAACCCTGCGAGGACACGTTGTCCATCCGCTCGTCGGTGGTGATGTCGTTCAGCATCGAGTCGTAGAAGATGAGACTGCCGGAGAAGCCGATCCGGGCCGCGGCGAACACGGCGAGAAAGGCGAGCCAGTCCAGCTTCAGCGCCAGCGCGCCGCAGCCGAGGACCCCCAGGAGAAGGAAGCTCGCAAACAGCGGTTTTTTGTAGCCGTTCGTATCCGCCAGCGTCCCGAGCACCGGGCCGAGCACAGCCACCGCCAAGGTGGAGATCGACAGGGCATAGCCCCAGTAAGCCGTAGAGTCGGAGAGCGACAGCCCGGCATCCGCCGCGAGATTCTTGAAATAAATCGGAATGATCGTCGATACGAGCAGGATGAACGCGGAGTTCCCCACATCATAGAGCGTCCAGTTGATCTCTTGGGCGGTCATTTTTTTCATCGCGCGATTCCCTCCATGGAAAAGCCAAGACGGCGGCTTCGGTTTTTAATCCTATATACCCCCACTGTAGCGAATTGATTTTACCGTTTTGTTTTCAACGTATGTTTTGTTTGTAAAGGGATGGCGGGGAATAGGAATCCCACGAAAAAAGGAAAATCAGCGGTCGTGCCGTTGCCGGTCGTTATCCGTTTTTTGCGCCGCAGGCCTGGAATGTTTTTGTACGTGGGAATGCCGGGTTATGGTACAATATACGTTGTATTTCCACACCCTGAGGTGAGAGCATGTTTTTGAAACGACTGGAGCTCGCGGGCTTCAAATCCTTTGCCGACCGGACGGAGCTGGAGTTTGTTTCCGGGATTACGGCGGTGGTCGGCCCGAACGGCAGCGGCAAAAGCAACATCTCCGACGGCATCCGCTGGGTGCTCGGCGAGCAGAGCGCCAAGTCGCTGCGCGGCGGCAAAATGGAAGATATCATCTTCGCCGGGAGCGACGCGCGCAAAGCGGTCAATGTCGGCGAGGTTTCGCTCACGCTGGACAACAGCGACGAGTCGCTGCCGCTCGGCTTCAGCGAGGTTACCGTCACCCGGCGGGTGCACCGCAGCGGAGACAGCGAATATCTGATCAACAAGCAGCCGTGCCGGCTGAAGGACATCACCGAACTGTTCATGGACACCGGCATCGGCAAGGAAGCGTATTCCATCATCGGCCAAGGCCGAATTGAAGAGATCCTCAGCACCAAGTCGGAGGACCGGCGGGGGATCTTCGAGGAGGCCTCCGGGATCGTCAAGTATAAATCCCGCAAGAAGGAAGCGGAGAAGCGCCTCGCCGAAACCGAGCAAAACCTGCTGCGCATCCACGACCTGGTCTCCGAGCTGGAAGACCAGATCGAGCCGCTGCGCGAACAGGCCGACAAGGCCGTGCGCTTCAAGGAGCTCAAGCAGGAGCTCAAGACTAATGAAATCTCCATGTATGTCTATCAGATCGAACAGCTGCATCGCCAGTGGACCGAGACCGGCGAACGGCTTGCCGCGCTCAAGAGCCGTCAGCTTGAGCTGTCCGTCGAGGTGGGCAAGCATGACGCCCAGCTGGAAAAGCACCGCTGGGAGACGCGCCGGCTCGACGAGGAGCTGGAGCGGCTGCATGCCCTCTTGCTCCAGGTGAGTGAGGAAACGGAAAAATGCGAGGGGCAGGGCGAGGTTCTGAAGGAACGGCGCAAGAATCTCGCCGCGAACCGCGAGCAGTTGACGCTGACGATTGCCACGCGGGACAAGAGCCTCGCGGAGCAACGGGAAGAGATGGCCGCGCAGGAGGCGAAGATCGGCGAGTTGGCCGCGGCGCTCAGAGAGCTGCAGGCGACCGTTCAGACCGAGGAAACGAGCCTGATCGGGGTCGCCGGCGGCATCAGCGGCGACAAGGAGGAACAGCTGAAGGGCGAGCTGCTCACCGCGCTAAACGATCTGGCGCAGGCGAAGAACGAGATTCGCTACGCCGAGCAGCAGACTGAGAGCTTGAAGCGGCGAAGCGAACGACTCGGCGAAGACACGGCGAAGTGGCAAGGTCAGCGCGAGCAGCTGGCCGAGCGGCGCGCCGAACTGACCGCCCGCCGCGACCGGGCGGCGGAAGCGGTGGAGCGGATGCGCGCCGAGTACGAGACGCTGACCGCCACCATGAAGAACCGCCAGTCGCTGGAGACGGAAGCCGCGGCGGCCGAGCGTAAGTGGGAGCAGCGGCTCGACGCCCTCGTCTCCCGCCGCGACACGATGCGCGAATTGCTCAATGACTACGACGGCTTTCAGCACGGCGTCAAGGAAGTGCTGAAGGCGAAGGACCGCCCGGGCGGACTGCGAGGGATTCACGGCGCGGTGGCCGAGCTGGTCAAGGTGCCGGAGGACGTCGAGCTCGCCGTGGAGACGGCGCTCGGGGCCGCCCTGCAGAACATCGTCGTCGACAGCGAGGCGGACGGGCGGGCGGCCATCGCCTTCCTGAAGCAGCGGCAGTTCGGCCGCGCCACCTTCCTGCCGCTCGACGTCATCCGCGGCCGCTGGGTCGGCGACGCCGAGCTGCGCGGCGTGAAGGACCATCCCGGCTTTGTCGGGGTTGCCGCCGACCTCGTCGAATACGAAGAAGTGTACAAGCAGGTTGTGTATTCCCTGCTAGGCACGGTCATCCTCGCGAGAACGCTGGAGGATGCCAACAAGATCGCCTCTCGCTGCCAATACCGGTACCGCGTCGTCACCCTGGACGGGGACGTTGTGAATCCGGGCGGCTCCATGACCGGCGGCAGCCAGCACAAGAAGTCGGCGAGCCTCTTGGGTCGCCAGCGGCAGATTGACGAGCTGGAGGATGAAATTCGCTCCACCCGCCGCCAGCTGACCGACCTGCAAGCGCGCAGCCGCAAGCTGAAGGAGGACCTGGCGACCGCCGGGACCCGGCTGGAGGAGCTGCGCAGCGAAGGGGAGAAGCGGCGCATCGAGCTGGAGCAGGCGGCCGCCGAGCTGAACCCGCTGGAGAACGAGGCGAGGAACGCCGAGGATAGCTTGCTGATCCAGCTGCAGGAGAAGGAAGAGGTGGATCAAGAGATCGCCGCCCTCTCGCAGCGCCGGGGCGCGGCCATCCTCGCCGTCGAGGACCTGCTCGAACGGGAGCAGGAGCTGCGGAAGCTCATCGAGGCCGCCGAGCATTCGCGCAAGGCGAGCGAGTCGGCGAAGGAAGAGATGCAGACGCAGCTCACCGATCTGAAAATCCGCGTCGCTTCTCTAGCGCAGGAGAAGCAGTCGCTGTCCGATCAGCTGCGGCGGATGCAGGCCGCTTGCAGCGCTGAGGAAGCGGAGCGGGAGCATAACCGCCGCTCGCTCACCCAGTTGGACCAGGAGATCGCCCTGACCGAGCAGGAGATGCTGCTGCAAACCGAGCAGCTCAACGGCATGCGGATCCGCAAGCAGGAATATACGCAGGAAACCGAGTTCAAGCGCTCCGAGCGGGCGCGCTGGACGGCGGAGCTGGAGGAGAAGGAGAACGAGACCCGCGAGCAGCGGAACAGCCTGAAGCAGGTCGAAGAGGACTTGCACCGCTCCGAGGTGCAAGCGAACCGGCTCGATGTCGAGCTGGATAACCTGCTGAAGAAGCTGGCCGAGGATTACGAGCTGAGCTACGAGCTGGCGAAGGAGCGCTATCCTCTTCCCGAGGACATCGCCGCCACGCAGCTCAAGGTGCGCGATCTGCGCCGCGTCATCTCCGCACTCGGCGAGGTGAACCTGGGCGCGATCGACGAGTTCGCCCGCGTCAGCGAGCGCTTCGACTTCCTGAGCGGCCAGAAGGCTGACCTGATGGAGGCGAAGGCTACGCTCTATCAGGTCATCCGCGAGATGGACGAAGAGATGTCGAAGCGGTTCCACACCACCTTCGAGGCGATCCGGCTGCAGTTCGTCGTCGTGTTCGCGAAGCTGTTCGGCGGCGGCCGCGCCGACCTGATCCTTGCCGATCCGGTGCGTCCTCTCGACACCGGCATCGAGATCGTCGCCCAGCCGCCCGGCAAGAAGCTGCAGAACCTGCAGCTGCTCTCCGGCGGCGAGCGGGCCTTGACCGCCATCGCGCTGCTGTTCGCGATCCTGCGGATCAAGCCGGTGCCCTTCTGCGTACTGGACGAAGTGGAAGCGGCGCTGGACGAAGCCAACGTCAGCCGGTTCGCCGAGTACCTGCGCGAGTTCTCCGGGACGACGCAGTTCATCGTCGTCACACACCGCAAGGGCACGATGGAAGAGGCGGATGTCCTCTATGGGGTGACCATGGAGGAAGGCGGCGTGTCCAAGCTGGTGTCGGTGCGGCTGGAGGAAGACGAAGCGGTGGTTTCCGCGTAGACGCGGCGAGCTGAAGACCGGTCGAGTTGAAGACCCGGCCGACGCAGCGGCGGCCGGCCCATGACTTAAGGAGGATGAAGCATGAGCTTCTTCAAGAAACTGAAGGAAAGCATCTCCGGCAAGACGGAGGCGGTGACGAATAAATTCAAGGAAGGCCTGTCCAAGACCCGCAATCTGTTCGTAGAGCGGGTGGAGGATCTGATGTTCCGCCATAAAAAGATCGACGAGGAGTTCTACGAGGAGCTTGAGGAGATTCTCATCGGGGCGGACGTCGGTGTGAATACGGTGATGAAGCTGATTGACGACCTGCGCGCCGAGGTGAAGAAACGCAAAATCGAGGAAGCGGCCGAGCTGAAGCCGATCCTCTCCGAGAAGCTGGTCGGCCTGCTGAAGAGCGATTCCGACACGGCGCTAAAGATGGCCGCCGAAGGCATCACCGTCATCCTCTTCGTCGGCGTGAACGGCGTCGGCAAGACGACGAGCATCGGCAAGCTGGCCCACCGCTTCAAGCAGGAGGGCAAGAAGGTGATGCTGGCGGCGGGGGACACGTTCCGCGCCGGAGCGATCGAACAGCTGGAGGTCTGGGGCCAGCGCGTCGGCGTCGACGTCATCCGCCAGCAGGCGGGCTCCGATCCCGCGGCGGTCATGTTCGACGCGATTCAGGCGGCGAAGACGCGCGGCGTCGATATCCTGCTGTGCGACACGGCGGGCCGGCTGCAGAACAAGGTCAACCTGATGGAGGAGCTGAACAAGATCTACCGCATCATCAAGCGGGAGATTCCGGATGCTCCCCACGAGGTGCTGCTCGTGCTCGATGCGACCACCGGGCAGAACGCGCTCAGCCAGGCCAAGCTGTTCGGCGAGAAGACCGGCGTCACCGGACTCATCCTGACGAAGCTGGACGGCACCGCCAAGGGCGGCATCGTCATCGCCATCCGCCAGGAGCTGGACATTCCCGTCAAGTTCGTCGGCCTCGGCGAGAAGATGGACGACATGCAGGGGTTCGACTCCGAGCAGTTCGTTCACGCTCTGTTCGCCGGCATGATGGCGGAAGCGGCGGAGGCTACGGACGGGGACAATCCGAAAGCTTAACCTTTTCCGATAGCCCTCTAACTCGGCAGTGAGAGTATAAAAATACAAATGAGTGCAATTAACAGCACGTGCAACCTATGCATGTGCGCGTGGTGTGGACTTTTTCGACTGAAATGTCTTTTAGAAGGTGGACACTTCCGGTTAGAGCGGGTGGTGGAGCTTCCTGCAAATTGAGTACAAGATATGGGGCGTTCCGAGGTGAAAAACACTAGATAGGCGATTCTTCGGGGTAGCCGGGACTCTATCGCTCCACTAGAGGAGTGTCCACCTTACGAAAGACAAACAAGCATGAATTGTCCACTATAGAGGGACGATACGGGGAACGTTTTGCTGCAGCCGATCCTCCCCTTGGGATTCAGAATGGGCCTTGCTGCTGGAATAGTTCCGGAACTCCGGCCCATTCGTGACCACCCGGTAGAATTAGGAGGAATTTTTACCCTTATTTGGACTATCAACCTATCGAGTGCGAATTAGAGGGAATATTTACCGCTATTTTTTCGAATCACCGGAAAATCCGTATTCTGTTAGAAAATAGCGGGAATTTCTACTCTTATTTAGCCGAAGTAGCTTGCCTGCTTCCGAATAGAGGTAATTTCTACCTCTGCGCGCCTAGCCAAGCTAGACATAACTAACTGATGAAAGTTCAGTCGGGGTAAGGACCAAGCCGCCCCGTAGCTAGCAGGCAAACGACGGCGAAATCCGGCGGTTGAAGCCCTGCGAAAAGCATG
>Ga0255334_1000229_pt1 | contig 55661 bp, 47 predicted proteins | sample EtOH5_35cm_T3_12_FD_202080 | JGI IMG/M metagenome (GOLD analysis project Ga0255334, IMG submission 202080) | Sandy soil microbial communities from University of British Columbia, Vancouver, Canada - EtOH5_35cm_T3_129 | ecosystem: Engineered > Artificial ecosystem > Sand microcosm > Unclassified ...
GGACCTGGCTTCGGACCTGGCTTCGGACCTGGCTTCGGACCCGGCTTCGGACCTGGCTTCGGACCCGGCTTCGGACCCGGCTTCGGACCTGGCTTCGGACCTGGCTTCGGACCTGGCTTCGGACCCGGCTTCGGACCCGGCTTTTTCCCGGGATTCGGCCGTCCACCGTTCTTTAGCCCGTTCTTTTTCCCGCGGCGCCGCTTTTTTCCGTTTTTCTTCCTTTCTCCGTTCTTTTCCCCGTTTTTCCGGGGGGAAGAGGACCGGGACGGTATGTATCACATGAAGCATTCAAGCAGAGACGGAGAGACCTTGGGAACTCTGGCGCAAATGTACAATTGCCCGCAACCGATTCTTGAGGCGATGAATCCGCACATTCAAAACCCGTATGCGCTGGCGGCGGGAACCATGGTGCATATTCCGCGTCTCGATAAAATGTACTGCCACAAGATGTATTTGGAGCAAGAGGCGCCTGACAACGTCCCACTGTCGCAGATGACGCAAATGCCGAGCGTGGGGCAGATGGCGCAAATGCCGGGCATGACGCATCCGGAACAGGCGGCGCCTTACACAGGAACAACCTATCCGATGCCTTCCGGGCAATAGCAGGTTAGGAAGGACGCACTCCCAAGAATTTCCCGGTTTTGTCCTTCCCCTCCGGAATGATCAATCGAAGACTTCATCGCCCGTCTGTCCGCTATAGTTATGCGAGTGAGGATGCACCCCGTCGACCGTCGTACACCCTTCAAAGAGGTGATAGTGCCCGCCGCAGGGAAGGTCGATGGCCGGGCCGGTCGTTCCCCGGATGTGATGGGTATGACCATGATCCAGTGAAGTGATCGTTTGATAAACGTGTACATGAGGCACACCGGTAGCGGCGGGAGCGGTCCAACTTGCGTATTCGTGAGCATGCCCGTCGTTTATGGAAGTTACCCCGCAAAAGCCATTGACATGGACGGGGACGCCCCCACAAGACGTGATGTGGAGCTTGTGGGAATGAACGGCATCGCCATCTCCGGAATCCGTGACGAATCCGACAACAGGGATTTTCATGTGCGGCTCCTTTCTTTAACTGGAATGTATACGTGACTAATCTATGTAGAGCCTTGTTCGTCACGAAACGGCTGATCCCCACAGTGTACGAGGAGAACCGATAGACGGATAAACCGCTCATCATCGGATTATGCCGACGCAAAAAAGCCAGGGACATTTCTCCCTGGCTTTTATCTGCGTGGCAACTGAAAAGCGCACGGGCTCTATGCGGCGCATGCAGAACATCGACAAGTCCAAAGTGAAATTGCAAATAGCTTCGGTAGAAGATAGCAGTCAAAATTTCCGCTATTATCCATTAGTTACCATATTTGCAAAAAACCGAGTAGCCAGCGGGATGCTTGCGCCGGCTACTCATGGACGAGCGTCAGGCCTGCGCGCTCTTCAGGCTGTTCACCAGCGCTTCATCAGGAGTGGCGAACAAGGTCTTCTGCCTGTCGTAGATCACGAAGCCGGGCTTGGAACCGCTCGGCTTGCGGACATGCCGGATGAGCGTGTAGTCCACCGGAACGGAGCTGGAGCCGCGGGCCTGGCTGAAGTAGGCGGCCAGCTGCGCGGCTTCCAGCAGGGTATCCTCGCCGAAGGCGTCGCTGCGGATGACCACGTGCGAACCGGGGATGTCTTTGGTATGCAGCCAGGTATCGCCGGACCCCGCCAGGCGGTTGGTCAGGTATTCGTTCTGCAAGTTATTTTTACCGACATAGATCGGGACGCCCTCGCTGGAGGTATAGCAGGTGAGGGCGGGCCGGTCTTTTTTCTTCTTCTTGACGGCCTTGCGCCGGTCGCGGAGATACCCTTGCTCGATCAGCTCGTCGCGGATCTCTTCAATGTCGGAGAGGCTGGCGACGGCGAGCTGCGCCAGCAGGTTGTCCAGATAGACGATCTCCGCGCGGGTCAGCCGGAGCTGCTCCTCAACGACGGCCAGGCTGTTTTTGGCCTTCACGTATTTTTTGAAATAGCGCTGGCTGTTCTCGGACGGGGTCAAGAGGGGATCGAGCGCGATGGCGAGCGGCTTCTGCTCCTCGTCGTAATAATTGATCACTTCGACGCTCTTGTCCCCCTTGCGGATGAGATGGAGGGCGCTGGTCAAGAGCTCGCCGATCACCCGCAGCCGGTCCGCTTCCTTCGCTTCCTCCAGCGTCTCTCCCAGCTTCTCCAGCTTCTTCTCGTTCTTGTGCTTCTCGTTCTGCAGCAGGCGCGTAAGATCGGAGGTGCGCTGCTTGACTGTGTCCCGCTCGGCCTTCTCGCTATAGAAGCGGTCGAGGCAAGCGCTCACCGTGGCAAAAGCCTCCGCCTCGCCGCCCAAGTGGGTGAGGGCGATGACGGAGAAGGCGAGCTTGCCCGACTTGTCCGCCCGGACGATGTTCGGGCGGTAGCGGTCCGCCCGCAGGTCTGCCATCACCGCGCCGAAAGCGGCCCACAAGCGCTCGGGAACAAAGGAGGCGGGGGCATGCGCGGAAGCGCCTGCAAGATTTTCCGTTGCCGCGGTTCCCGCCGGTTCCGCCTGCACCGCCCGATGAACGATCTCCCGCGCCGCCAGCGGGCTCACGCCGCTGAAGCGGGCGACCAGCGCCTTTTCCCAGGCGGCCGGGGTTGCGGCAATCGGCCCTGCTCCTGATCCGGCTGAGGCTTCTTGTCCGGCTGCGGCTGCCGCTGCCGTTGAGGCGGCAAGCTCTTCCGCCATGGTCCGGACAAACGCCTCCCGTCCCGTCTCCCAGGGGTTAATCTTGTCCTGCTCGGGAGGCGGGGTGTAAGCGACGCCTGGCATGACCACCCGGTAGCTGCTCAGCGCCGGCGTGACGTGGTGGATGCCGTCCATGATCGTATCGGTGCGCGGATCGAGCAGGATGATGTTGCTGTGGCGGCCCATGAGCTCCACCAGGATGATCTTCGCGCTGATGTCGCCCAACTCGTCGCGCTGGCGAACGCGGATGCGGATGACCCGCTCGGCGCCGGTCTGCTCGACCGCTTCGATGACGCCGCCCTCGCAGTGCTTGCGCAGCAGCATGCAGAACATCGGCGGCTCGGGCGGATTTGGAAGCTGCCGGTCCGTCAGGTGAACGCGGGGATAGGTGAGGTTGGCGGACAGCAAGAGCCGCGCGTTGCCGGAAGCGGCGCGCAGCTGCAGGATGATATCGTGAGGGGTCGGCTGATGAATCTTGCTCACCCGGCCGCCGACAATCTGCTGCAATTCATGGACGATCGCGCGTACGACAAGTCCGTCTAATGCCATGAGTACACTCCATTCCGATCGGCTCCCGTGCGAAAGCCGTTCAAGTTGCTTTCTCTATCATGCCATAAGTGCCGGCAAAATTTAAGTGCGCGAACGGTTTTATCCCTTTTCTCCGGATGGCGAGGCGGCGGGGGGCGAGGCGGGGACAATCTTGCCGCCCTGTGTGCTAATCGGCCGCTTGTCTGAATAAGGTAGAGAGAGGCTGTCCATGGCAGGAACAACAGGCAGGATGAAACGCGCGGGAGGGAATGCGAGTGAGTGAGAAAAAATGGTACAACCTGACGGCGGCGGAGGCGCTCCGGGAGCAGGGAACCGATGCGGCGGCGGGGCTTGCGGCGGGAGAAGCGGAGCGCAGAGCCGGAGTATTCGGGCCGAACGCTCTTGCCGAAGGCAAGGGCATCTCCCCTTTGGTGCTTTTCCTGAACCAGTTCAAGGACTTCATGGTCCTGGTACTCATGGGAGCGACGCTCATCTCGGGGCTCCTCGGCGAGTACCTGGATGCGATCACGATTATGGCGATTATTTTGCTGAACGGGGTGCTCGGCTTTTATCAGGAATATCGGGCGGAGCGCTCGCTGCAGGCGCTGAAGGAGCTGTCCGCTCCTCATGCCAAGGTGCTGCGGGGCGGCACGGTGCATTCGATTCCGGCCAAAGCGCTCGTCCCCGGCGACGTCGTGCTGCTGGAAAGCGGAGACCGGATTCCGGCGGACATCCGCTTCCTGGAGACGAACGGCATCTATGCCGAGGAATCGGCGCTCACCGGCGAATCCCTTCCGGTGTCCAAGCATGCCTCGGCGCTCGCGGACGCGGACCTTCCTCCCGGAGACCAGCGCAACCTCGGCTTCATGGGCACGATGATCACGCGCGGCACGGGCAAGGGGCTCGTCGTGCGCACCGCGATGGATACGGAAATGGGCAAGATCGCCAGCCTGATTCAAGGTACGGATGAGATGGAGACGCCTCTGCAGCACCGACTGGAGCAGCTCGGCAAGATTCTGATCCTGCTCTCCATCGGACTCACCGTCGCGGTCGTGATCGCCGGCATTCTGCACGGACAGCCGCTGTACACCATGTTCCTGGCTGGCGTCAGCCTGGCAGTTGCCGCCATACCGGAAGGTCTGCCGGCGATCGTCACCATCGCGCTCGCCCTCGGGGTGCAGCGGATGATCAAACGCAACGCTATCGTCCGCAAGCTCCCCTCGGTGGAGACGCTGGGCTGCGCTTCGGTGATCTGCTCGGACAAGACCGGCACCCTCACCCAGAACAAAATGACCGTCACCCACCTGTGGGCGGGCGGGGAGCTGATGGAGGTGACCGGCGAGGGCTACGCGCCTTACGGCGAGATCAAGGGGGCCGGTAAGCCGGCCGATATCCGCAAGGATCAGACGCTGCGGCGCTTCATCCAGGCGGCGGTGCTGTGCAACAACGCCCGGCTGCAGCAGGAAGAGGCGGAGGCGAAGGGCAAGAAGGACAGAAAGGACAAGGAGCCGGTAAAACCGCAGTGGACGATCCAGGGCGATCCGACGGAAGGGGCGCTCGCCGTGCTCGGCGCCAAGGTCGGGGTGACGGCCGCATCCCAGGAAGGGCTGTACCGGCGGCTCGCCGAGTTCCCGTTCGATTCCACCCGCAAGCGGATGTCTGTGGTGGTCGAGCATCAGGGGGGCCGCCTCGTTCTGGCCAAAGGCGCTCCGGACGTGTTGATGGATCAATGCTCTTACGTTCTCTGGGACAACAAAATCCTCCCCTTCACCGGGACGCTCCGCCAGAAAGTCGCGGCGGCGAACGAGGGGATGGCCCAATCCGCGTTGCGCGTGCTCGCCCTCGCCTACCGCGAGGTGAAGCCGGCGGAGCGCTGCGACACGGAGGAAGCGGCGGAGAGCGGCCTCGTCTTCATCGGGCTCGCCGGCATGATCGATCCGCCGCGCAAGGAAGTACGCGATGCCATCGCCGGCTGCCGCAAGGCCGGCATCAAGACGGTGATGATCACCGGCGACCATCAGGCGACGGCGGAAGCGATCGCCCGCCAGCTCGGCATGATCCCGGCCGGCGGCATCACGCTGAACGGGGTTCAGCTGGAATCGCTGACGGACGAGCAGCTGGACGCCAAAGTGAACGACATCTTCGTGTATGCCCGCGTCTCGCCCGAGCACAAGCTGCGGATCGTCAAGTCGCTGCAGCGCAAAGGCCACACCGTGGCGATGACCGGCGACGGGGTGAACGACGCTCCGGCGATCAAGGCGGCCGACATCGGCATCTCGATGGGGCTGAACGGGACGGATGTCGCCAAGGAGGCGTCCGCCCTCGTGCTCGGCGACGACAACTTCGCCACGATCGTGGCCGCCATCGAGGAAGGGCGCGGCATTTATGAGAATATCCGCAAATTCATCCGCTACCTGCTCGCCTCCAATGTGGGCGAGATTTTGACCATGTTTTTCGCAATGATGCTCGGGCTGCCGCTGCCGCTGCTGCCGATTCAGATCCTCTGGGTCAATCTGGTGACGGACGGCCTGCCGGCCATGGCGCTCGGCGTCGATCAGGCGGAAAAGGACCTCATGCAGCACACGCCGCGTTCCGCCCGGGAAAATATCTTCGCCCGCCGGCTCGGCTGGAAGATCGTCAGCCGCGGCACGCTGATCGGCCTCTGCACCCTCGCTGCCTTCTGGCTGACGCTGCTGCCGGCCCCCGGCGATCCCGCGCAGCTGTTGAAAGCCCAGTCGGTCGCCTTCGCCACCCTGGTCATGGCCCAGCTGATTCACGTCTTCGACTGCCGCAGCTCACGGTCGATCTTTCACCGTAATCCGCTGCAGAACAAATACCTGGTCGGCGCCGTGCTCTCCTCGGTCATCCTGATGCTGGGCGTGCTGTATCTGCCGGCGCTGCAGCCGATCTTCAAAACGGTCACCCTCGGTTTTGCCGAGTGGCTGCTCATTCTCGTCGCCGCTTCGATCCCGACCTTCCTGATGGGCTTCGGCAGCGTCTTCTCCAAGCCGAAGCGGCGGCCGCTGGCTTACGGCATGTCGGGCGGCAAGCGCGGCTGACGGCGCGCTCGACAGCGCTCGACAGCGCTCGGCAGCGCGGCAAGCTTGGAAGGCAAGCCCAATTAAACGGACAGAATGCGAAACAACTTGCATTCTGTCCGTTTTCCGTTAGAATATCGTAAAAAGCATCGGTTCCAAGGATAAACGACTATCGGCGTCTTTGTAACGCCGGGCGTTTACCGATGAAAGACTGCGCAAGGTTTGCCGCTGGGATAGTACCGGAACTCCGCCCCATTCGTGATAGCTGCAGGAGGTCGTCCGCCTGCGCAGCCTCCATCCGGTAGAAATAGGAGGAGTTTTTACCGCTATTTGGACCGGAAGCCTGTTGCACCCATAATAGAGGAGATTTTTACCGCTATTTTTGCAAATCCCGGAAAATCCCTATAACTATAGGGAATTAGCGGTAGTTTTTACCTTAGTTTGGCCGCAGCAGCTTGTCGATGTCAGATTAGCGGTAATTTTTACCTCAATTTCACCCGGTTTCGGTCTCAAAGGCCCGCTCCTGGGGATTCGCAAAACGGGGCTGCTTTTGCAGGAATATTCGTACTGAGTAATTCGTACTGAGTAAGGTGTAGAGCCAAGAGTGTCAGACACTGATTTCGGCATTGAGGAACTGCGCTGAAATAACCTACCGGAAGAATACCAGAAGAACGTACACATAACGGGCGCTCAGCGAAAAAATCGAGATGCGTTATTTTGGCGCAGTTCCTGACCCGAAATTTATCTTTTCTGATCTTTGGACGAAGGGGTGGAAGCAGATGGAATTCACGAAGATGCACGGGCTCGGCAACGATTTTATCATCATCCATGGAGAAGAAACGCTTTCCGCGGATGCGCCCGGACTCGCGCGCGTTTGGTGCGACCGGCATTTCGGCATCGGAGCGGACGGCGTCGTCTACCTGCTGCCCTCGGAGAAGGCGGACCGGATGATGCGGATCATCAACTCGGACGGAACGGAGCCGGAGCAGTGCGGCAATGCCATCCGCTGCGCCGCGAAATACTTGTTTGACCGCGGCATCGTGCCGAGGGAGAGGCTGACGATCGAGACGATCGGCGCCGGCGTCCAGCCGGTGGAGATCACCGTCGGGCCGCACGGCTTGGCTGCGGCGGTGCGCGTGGACATGGGCGCGCCGGTGCTGGCTGCGGCCGCCGTGCCGACCGCGCTTGCGGGCGAGTCGGTCATCGACCGGCCCATAGCGGCAGGCGGCCGCGAATTCCGCTTCACCGCCGTGTCGATGGGCAACCCGCACTGCGTGATCTTCGTGGACGACGCGGAGAAGGTCGATCTGACGAAGTGGGGACCTTTGCTTGAGAACCATCCGTATTTTCCGCGAAAGGCCAATGTAGAGTTCGTCTCGGAGGAAACTCCCGGTCATCTCGTCATGCGGGTTTGGGAGCGCGGCGCCGGACCGACGCTCGCCTGCGGCACAGGGGCCTGCGCGACGTTGGTGGCGGCGGTCCTGAACGGCCGGTCGCCGCGGCAGGCAACCGTTTCGCTCGCCGGCGGCGACCTTGCCATCGATTGGAACGAAGAGGACGGCCGCGTGTACATGACCGGTCCGGCCGTCGAAGTGTTCGCCGGCAAGCTGTAAGCCGTTAAATTCAAATTTGCTGTGTCGGACAGACTCATTGGCGGAAGGAGAGCTGGGGATGAAACCGGATTTGCGAACCGCCCTTGCCCGCGGCGTTCTGGTCGGGGACGGGGCGATGGGGACCTACTTGTACCAGATGGGATTTCCGGTCGGCATTCCCTACGAGGAATTCAATCTCATCCGGCCGGATGTCATCAAGGATATTCACCGGCGCTACTATGAAGCCGGAGCGAGAGTCATTGAAACCAACACCTTCTCCGCCAACCGGGAGAAGCTGGCCCGGTTCGGCCTGGAGGACGAGACGGCGGCGATCAACCGCGCAGGAGTGCAGATCGCCCGGGAGGCGGTCGGCGCGGACGCCTATGTGCTCGGAGCCGTCGGCTCGATGCGCGGCGGCAGGCGCCGCCGGCTCGGCGAGGAGACGATCCGTCGGGCTTTCGCCGAACAGATCGGCGCGCTGCTCGCCGCCGGCGCAGACGGCATTCTCCTGGAGACGTTCTATGAGCTGTCCGAGATGCTCACCGCCGTCCGGATCGTCCGCAATCTGGGGGATGCGCCGCTCCTCTGCCAGTTCGCCACCGACGGCAGCGGCAATACCTATGACGGCGTGCCGTTCACCGAGGCCTTCCGGCAACTGCGGGCGGCAGGCGCGGATATCGTCGGCTTCAACTGCCACAGCGGCCCGGACGGCATCCAGCGCGCTTTGGAGAAGCTGGAGGCTCCCCCGGGGCTGCCGCTTTCCGTCTACCCGAACGCAGGCCTGCCCGCCATCGAGGAGGGCAAGGTCAGCTACCATGCCGAGCCGGATTACTTTGCCGCCAAGGTACCGCGGTTTCTCGGTCGCGGCGTTCACTTGATCGGCGGCTGCTGCGGAACGACGCCCGAGCATGTCGCAGCGATCGCCGAGGCCTTGCGCAGACGGACGGAAGCGGCTGAAGAGGCGGAGACGGCCGGTGCGGAGGGCGCATCGCGCCATGCTTCCGCCGCTCCTTTCGCCACTCCTTCCATCGCACATTCCGGCACCCTTTCCGCTCCCCGCCCCGCCGCTTCCGGCCTCGCCGCCCCGCCGTCGGCCGCCGAGCCCAAGGAGCCGAGCCGCGCGGAGGCGGACCGCTCCGCTCCCCCCGCCGAGCCGACCCTGATCGATCTGGTGCGGCAACGCCATACCGTAATCGTCGAGCTGGACTCTCCGCGCGATCTGTCCATCGACCGGTACATGGAAGCTTCGGCGGTGCTGAAGGAGGCCGGCGTGGACGCACTGACCATGGCGGACAACTCGCTCGCCATGACTCGCGTGAGCAACCTGTCCGTCGGCCATCTCGTCAAGGAGCGGCTCGGCGTCCGGCCGCTGCTCCATGTCGCCTGCCGCGACCGCAATGCCATCGGCACGCAGTCGCATCTGATGGGGATGCACGCCATGGGCATCCGCCACGTTCTGGCCGTCACCGGCGATCCGGCGCGCGTCGGGGACCTGCCGGATGCGAGCTCGGTGTTCGACATGAACTCGCTCGATCTCATCCGCATGATGCGCCAGCTCAACGAGGGCATCGCCTATTCCGGCAAGCCTCTGAAGGAGAAAGCGAGCTTCGTTATCGGGGCCGCGCTTGACCCGAACGTCAAATACCTAGATAAAGCCATCGAGCGCATGGAGAAGAAAATCGCGGCCGGTGCGCACTTTTTTATGACCCAGCCAGTATACGACCGGGTCAAAATAGAAAAGCTGTATGAAGCTACCAAACATCTGGACGCTCCGGTCTTCATCGGCATCATGCCGCTCATGAGCGAGCGGAACGCCGAATTCCTGCATCATGAAGTGCCCGGCATCCGCATACCGGACGAAATCCGCGGCCGGATGAAGGGCCTCAGCGGCGTGGAAGGCCGCCGCGCCGGCGTCGAGATCGCCATGGAGCTGGCGGATGCGGCGATTGAGCGGTTCCGCGGAATCTATCTGATGACTCCGATGATGTTCGCAGGCATGACGGCGGAGCTCACGCGCCATATTCGGGAGAAGACGGCAAGGGTCAGCGAAAGAACGAAGTAACAGGCGGGATGACTCGGGATGTCGGGATAATCGCGCGAATATCGGCCAAAAAGATAGAGGTTGCGGGAATCTTGCCGATATTCTAAAATAGAATATCGGAAGTGATTATGTGACACGCAGTATGACTGGATTTGGCCTCGCCGAGAAGACGAGGGAGGGCTATCGCGTGCGGGTGGAGATCCGCACGGTCAATCACCGCTACAGCGAAGTCGCCATCCGGCTGCCCCGCGAGCTGCTTCCCCTGGAAGAAGCGCTCAAGCAAGAGCTGAAACGCCTCGTGAAGAGAGGCCGGGCGGATGTTTCGGTTTTCGTCGACCGGACAGCGGCGCAGCCCGTTGACGTGCAGGTGAACTGGGCGGCGCTGGACCGCTATATGGCCGCCGCCGAAGAGATTGCGAGACGCTACGGGCTGCATTCGGACGTCTCCGTTCATGAGCTCATCGCCCTTCCGGATATTCTCGCCTCCGCGGAGACGACGAAGCCGGGCGGCGATCCAACGCACGAGCTCGCATCGGATGCGTTTCGCGAGGCGGCCGATCGGCTCGTCGCCATGCGCGAGGCTGAGGGGCGCCATCTTCAGCGGGATCTGGAGGAGCGGCTGCAAGTTTTGCGCGCCCGCCGCGAGGAGCTTGCCGAACGCGCGCCGCTGGTGGTTGCCGGTTACCGCGAACGGCTGAGTCAGCGCCTCCGCGAGCTGCTGGAGGACGTTCCGCTGGATGAACAGCGGGTGGCCATGGAAGCCGCGATCTTTGCCGAACGGTGCAACGTGGACGAAGAACTGACCCGGCTCGCCAGCCATTTCAGCCAGTTCGGAAGCCTGCTCGGTTCGGAGGAACCGACGGGGCGGAAGCTGGATTTTCTCGTTCAGGAAATGAACCGCGAGGTCAACACGATCGGCTCCAAGGCGGGGGACGCCGGAATGGCGGCCGTCGTGGTGGACATGAAAGCGGAGCTGGAGAAGATCCGCGAGCAGATTCAAAATATCGAATGACAAGATGAGAACCCGTGCCAGCCAGCCCTACACATGCCGGGACACCTTCATGGGAGGAACCAAATGGCCATCAAATTGATCAATATCGGATTTGGCAACATCGTCTCGGCGAACCGCATCATCTCCATCGTCAGCCCCGAGTCGGCGCCGATCAAGCGAATCATTCAGGAAGCGCGCGACCGCCACATGCTGATTGATGCGACCTACGGAAGAAGGACCCGGGCCGTGATCATCACGGACAGCGACCATGTCATCCTGTCCGCGGTCCAGCCGGAAACCGTTGCTCACCGACTCTCGAATAAGGACGAGGACAATGACGAATAGCAGCCAGCTTGCGCAAACCAAAGAACGGGGCATCCTGATTGTGCTCTCCGGCCCTTCGGGCGTCGGCAAGGGGACAGTCTGTTCGGCTCTCAGGCAGCGCACGAGCGACCTCATTTATTCCGTATCCGCCACGACGCGCAAGCCCCGCGAGGGGGAATGCGAAGGGGTGAACTATTTTTACCGTACCAAGGAACAGTTTCTGGCCATGATCGAGCAGGGCGAACTGCTCGAATGGGCGGAGTACGTAGGCAATTACTACGGGACTCCGAAGGAGTTCGTCGTCAAGACGCTGGAAGAGGGCAAGGACATCATTCTCGAGATCGACGTCCAAGGCGCCCTCAAAGTGAAAGAGAAGTTTTCCGAGGGCGTGTTCCTGTTCCTCCTCCCGCCGTCGCTCGACGAGCTGGAGTCGCGGATCGTCGGGCGCGGAACGGAAACCGAGGAGGTCATCGCCGGCCGGATGATGGCCGCTCGCGACGAGCTGGAGCTGGTGAAGCATTACGACTACGCGATTGTCAACGACCGGGTGGACCTGGCGTGCGACCGCATTCAATCGATTCTGGTCGCCGAGCATTGCAAGCGGGAGCGCTTTATGCCCGCTATCCAAAAATGGTTAGAAGAGGTGCATTAACGTGTTATACCCGTCGATCGACAAGCTGCTGGACAAGGTGGACAGCAAGTATTCCCTGGTTGTGGCCGTCGCCAAGCGCGCGCGCATGCTGCGGGAGGGAGCTCATCAGGAAATCGTGAGCCCCAAATCGCACAAGATGGTAGGGGTGGCTCTGGAGGAGCTGTACGGAGGCCAGATTCATTACGAGAAGGTGCAAAGCAAGGAAGCTCTTAAATAAGATTCGGCGCATGTCAGATAACAACCGCGAAGGTTGTTATTTTTTTCAAAACCAATCATCTCGGGAAACAAGGGCGGATGAACCAGAAAATTCGGGAGGGCGGTACGGATGAAGGGCAAGACAATCGTTCTCGGCGTGTGCGGCGGCATCGCGGCCTACAAGTCGGCAGCGCTCTGCAGCAAGCTGACCCAGGCGGGTGCCAAAGTGCAAGTGGTCATGACGGAATCGGCGACCAAGCTGGTCGGACCGGCGACCTTTCAGGCCTTGTCGCATCATGTTGTGCGGGTGGATACCTTTGACGAGCTGGACCCGGGCGTCATCTCGCATATCGATCTGGCCGACCGGGCGGACGCGGTGGTGGTGGCGCCGGCGACCGCCAACATGCTGGCGAAGATGGCGCACGGCATCGCGGACGATATGCTGAGCACGATTTTGCTCGCCACGACGGCGCCGGTGCTGGCGGCCCCGGCGATGAACGTCCACATGTATGGCCATCCGGCGACGCAGGCGAACCTGGAGCTGCTCAAGGAACGCGGCGTGATCTTCATCGAGCCGGGAGTGGGGCAGCTGGCCTGCGGGTATGTCGGCAAAGGGCGGATGGAGGAGCCGGAGAGAATCGTCGAGTTCATTCGGGCGCATTTTGCAGCGCTTGAGGCCCCGAAGCCGCTCGCCGGCAAAAAGGTGCTGATCACCGCGGGAGGAACCGTGGAACGGCTGGACCCGGTCCGCTACTTCACCAACGATTCCTCGGGCAAAATGGGCTTCGCCCTGGCGGAAGCGGCGCGCGACCGGGGAGCGGATGTGACGCTGATCGCCGCGCGCGTGAGCGAGCCGATTCCGTCCGGCGTGGAGGTGGTCCATGCCGAATCCGCCCTGGAACTGGCGGATGCGGTGCTCTCCCGTTATGCCGGCGCCGACTTGGTGATCAAGGCGGCAGCGGTGGCGGATTACCGTCCGGCGGAAACCGTGCCGCAGAAGATCAAGAAGACCGGCGACACCTTGCAGGTGACGCTGGTGAAGAACCCCGACATCCTGGAGGAGCTCGGCAAGCGCAAGGAGCAGCAATTCCTGATCGGCTTCGCGGCGGAGACCGAACGGCTGGAGGAGCATGCCATGGACAAACTGCTGCGCAAAAACTGCGACCTGCTCGTGGCCAACGACGTGTCCCGGGAAGCGGCCGGCTTCGGCACCGAAACGAATATTGTGACGATTTTTGACAAGAACGGACCGGCGCTTGAGCTGCCGGTCCTCAGCAAGAGGGAGACGGCGGAGCGGATTCTGCAGCTGGCGGAGGAACGGATGAGCGCCCGCTATGAAACCGCAGATAGCCCGGGAGGCCGTGCGTGATGTATGCCCAAGTGGTCGTCGACGTGGCTGCCAAGCAGACGAATCGCCCCTATGATTACCTCGTGCCTGCGGCGCTTGCGCCGTGGATCGAGATCGGCAGCCGGGTCGGCGTGCCGTTCGGACCGCGCACGGTCCTCGGCTTTGTCGTCGGCCTATCAGACAGCACGGGCGTAGACCGCAAGCGGCTGAAGGCGATCGACCACGTGCTGGATATGTACCCTCCGCTCACGCCCGAGCTGGTAGAATTGGCCCGCTGGATGAGCCGAACCTACCTCTGCCACGAGCTGACGGCGCTGCAGGCGATGATTCCGGCCGCGCTTAAGGCCAAGTATGAGCGCTACATCACCATCAGCGACCGGACGAGCGAGAGCAATCCCTGGCAGCTGCAAGTGACCGGCCAAGAGAAGATCCTTTCGTTTATTCGCGAAAAGGGCGGGGTGTCGCTGGACGCCCTGCTCGCCCGCTTCCCCGAGGACAGCCTGTGGATCCGCGAGCAGATCCGCGTGGGCGCGCTGGAGGAAACCCAGTCCATCCGCAACCGGATGGCGAAGAAGAAGGCGCTCACGGTGTTTCCGCCGGAAGAAGCGGCGATTCTGGCGGAGCGGGCCGGGCAGCTTGCCCGCACGGCCGGGCGGCAGAAGGAAGTGCTGCTGCACCTCGCGGCGCATCCCGAGCCGGTGCGGCTGACGGAGCTGATGGTCCGGCTCAACGTCGGAGCCGGGACGGTCAAGAGCCTGGCCGACAAGGGCTGGCTGGAGCTGAGGGAAGTGGAGGTGCTGCGCGATCCGTATGCGGGCCGCCGCTTTGCCCGCACCGCGCCGCTCGCCCTCACGCCCGAGCAGCGTCGGGTATTCGAGCCGATCCGCCAGGCCGTGGTCCGCTCGCGCCAGGAGGTTTTCCTACTGCACGGCGTCACCGGCAGCGGCAAGACGGAGGTCTATCTGCAAGCCATCCAGCAATGCCTGGATCTCGATAAGGAAGCCATCGTGCTCGTGCCGGAAATCTCGCTCACCCCCCAGATGGTCGAGCGCTTCAAGGGGCGGTTCGGCGACGAGGTGGCCGTGCTGCACAGCCGCCTCTCCACCGGAGAGCGCTATGACGAATGGCGCAAGATCAGCATGAAGCTGGTCCGCGTCGTCATCGGAGCGCGCTCCGCCGTGTTCGCGCCGTTCACCCGGCTCGGGCTGATCATCATCGACGAGGAGCACGAGTCCTCGTACAAGCAGGAGGAGAGCCCGAAGTACCACGCCCGCGAGGTGGCCGTGGAGCGGGCGCGCGCCCATCAGGCGGTCGTCGTGCTCGGATCGGCGACGCCTTCGCTGGAGAGCTATTACCGGGCGCTGCCTGAACCGGCCGCGGCCGCGCGGCGGGAAACGGCGGCCGCGGGTTCCGCGGAAGCCGCTGCGCGCGCGGAGCGGGGCGGCCTTTCCGGTGCCGCCGCTTCCACTGATTCCGCCGCGGCCGCCGCCTTCACCAATGCCGCAGAGCCCGGCGGCGGCAGCCTCGCTGAGCCCGGCAGTCGCAGCCTCGCCGGACCGGCCGCCGCGGCGCCGCGGTTCCGGCTGCTCACCATGGCCGAACGCGTGGAGAACCGGCCGCTGCCGCCGGTCCACATCGTCGACATGCGCAGCGAGCTCTCCGCAGGCAACCGCTCGATGTTCAGCCGTCCGCTGTACCGCGCGCTGGCCGAGCGGCTGCAGCGGGGCGAGCAGTCGGTGCTTCTTTTGAATAGAAGGGGCTATTCCACCTTCGTCATGTGCCGCACCTGCGGGTTTACCCTGCAGTGCCCGCATTGCGACATCTCCCTGACCTACCATCAAAGCTCGCATCTCGTGCGCTGCCATTACTGCGGCTATACCGAGCGGCAGCCTGACGTGTGCCCGGAATGCGGCAGCAGCCACATCCGCTACTTCGGCACCGGGACCCAAAAGGTCGAGGAAGAGCTGGCCAAGCTTTTTCCCGGCATCCGCGTCATCCGCATGGATGTGGACACCACGAGCGAGAAAGGGTCCCACGAGAAATGGCTGACCCTCTTCCGCAACAAGCAGGCGGATGTGCTGCTCGGCACGCAGATGGTGGCGAAGGGGCTTGATTTTCCCGATGTCACGCTGGTCGGCGTAATCGCGGCGGATACCGTTCTCGGCCTGCCCGATTTCCGGGCGGCGGAACGCACCTTCCAGTTGCTGACCCAGGTTGCCGGGCGGGCGGGGCGGCATCACTTGCCCGGGGAAGTGTTCGTCCAGACGTACAATCCCGACCATTACAGCATCCTCCGCTCCGCCAAGCACGATTACGCGGGCTTCGTGGAGGAGGAGCTGGCGGTCCGCCGGGAATGCGGCTATCCGCCGTATTGCGGCCTGATTCTGGTGACCCTGTCGCATCCCGAGATCCCGTTCCTGGTCCGCTCGGCCGAAGCCTTCGCTAAGAAGCTGCGCGAGCTGGCCCAAGCGGCGGGCGTCTACAAGGATGCAGCCGCGCCGGTCGCGGGCGACCTGTTCGCCGAACTGGAGGGGGGAGGCGGCTTGCCTCCCGTCGGAGAAGTGGAGGTGCTCGGCCCCGTCGCCTCGCCCATCGCCCGCATCAAAGATAGATATCGTTTTCGCAGCATGATAAAATATCGGGGAAGCGCTCCCGTCTCCGAGCTCGCGGCCAAGGCCGCGGCGGCCTTCGACGAAGCCTGCGCCAAAGAAAACCTGCAGATCAGCATCGATGTCGATCCGCTCATGCTCATGTGAGGGACCCGCTTGGGACGTTTCCCTGCCGGCCTTAGGCATGCGTGGGCTCCCGTGGAAATACAATCATCATAAAACGCGAGAGGAAGTGGTTGGCATGGCCATCCGCATTATCGTAAAGGACCCGGATCCCGTCCTGCGGCAAACCGCGAAGCCGGTTCCGAAGATGACGCCGAATATTCAGAAGCTGCTGGACGACATGGCAGACACGATGTACGATGCGCCGGGCGTCGGGCTGGCGGCACCGCAGATCGGCATCCTGAAGCGGGCGATCGTCATGGATGTGGGGGATGAGCACGGCCTGATCCAGCTGGTCAATCCGGAGATCGTATTCAAGGATGGCGAGCAGCTCGGACCGGAAGGCTGCCTGAGCATTCCCGGCCTCTTGGGCGACGTGAAGCGGGCTCAGACCGTCAAGGTGCGCGGCCTCGACCGCGAGGGCAACGAGGTGGAGATCGAAGCGACCGATCTGCTCGCCCGCTGCATCCAGCACGAGGTCGATCACCTGAACGGCGTGCTCTTCACCGATATCGCGGTGCGAGTCTACCCCGAGCCCGAGGAAGACGAGGAGGCGGGCGATTCGGAATGAGCGGCGTGAAGGTGTTGTTTATGGGGACGCCGGATTTTGCCGTCCCTTCCCTGCGCGTGCTGCTGGAGGAAGGGTACGACGTGATCGGAACGGTCACGCAGCCCGACCGGCCGAAGGGACGCAAGCGGGTGCTGACTCCGCCGCCGGTGAAGGTGTTCGCCCTGGAGCACGGCATCCCCGTGCTTCAGCCGGAGCGGCTGCGCCGGCCCGAGGCGGTGGCGGAAGCGGCGGCGCTCGCGCCGGATCTGATCGTCACCGCCGCCTACGGCCAGATTTTGCCGAAGGCGGTGCTCGCGCTGCCCCGATGCGGCTGCATCAATGTTCACGGCTCGCTGCTTCCTAAATACCGGGGCGGCGCGCCTATTCAATATGCGGTCATGAACGGAGACAGGGAAACCGGCGTGACGATCATGTACATGGCGGAGGGGCTGGATACGGGCGACATGATCAGCCGCGTCGTCGTGCCGATTGCCGATGAGGATACGGCGGGAACGCTGTTCGACAAGCTCAGCGCGGAGGGAGCGGAGCTGCTCCGCCGCACCTTGCCCGAGCTGGTCGCCGGCAAGATCGCGGCTGTTCCGCAGAACGAGTCGGAGGCCACGTACTCGCCCACCCTGAAGAGAGAGGATGAGCGGCTGGACTGGTCGCGCCCGGCCCGGGAGCTGTTCAACCGGATCCGCGGCCTAAACCCCTGGCCCGTGGCTTATACGGAGCATAATGGGGAAATCTTGAAGGTATGGAAGGCCAAGCCGCCGCGCGAGCGGGCCGGACAAGCATCGCCGTTCGCGCCGTCAGCGGCGGAGCCGGGAACGGTCGTGGCCGTGAACGCCGGCGGCATCGAGGTCGCCGCCGGCGACGGAACGCTCTGGCTCACAGAGGTGCAGCCGGCCGGACGCAAAGCGATGGATGCGGCCGCCTACGGCCGCGGCGGCGGCATCCGCGCCGGCGACGTGCTCGGCCGCGCGGCCGAGCCGGCCGGGGAGGGCGGCCGATGAGCGGGCGGCAGCCGCGGCAGCCCGCCGGCGATCAGCCTCAGCCTGCCGGGAAGCAGCCAAAGCCTGGAGGCAATCAGCCTCAGCCTGCCGGGAAACAGCTAAAGCCTGGCGGCAATCAGCCAAAACCCGCCCGCAGCTCCCGTCCGGCGGCGACCGCCCGCGAGGCCGCTCTGGAGATCCTGACGCGGGTGGAGCAGGACCGGTCCTACAGCAACCTGCTGCTCGGCCGCTCGCTGGAGCGGCTCTCCCTGTCCCGGCCGGACGCGGCGCTGGCCACGGAGCTGGTCTACGGCACGATCCAGCGGAAGAATACGCTCGATCACTACCTCGCCCGCTTCACGGCGAAGGGGCTCGCCAGGCTGGAGCCTTGGGTGCTGAGCCTGCTCAGGATGAGCCTGTACCAGCTGCTCTATCTGGAGCGGGTTCCCGCCCACGCTGCCGTGAGCGAGGCGGTCAACATCGCCAAGCGGCGCGGGCACGCCGGAATAGCGGGCATGGTCAACGCCGTGCTGCGCAGCCTCATTCGCCAGAAGGCGCAGCTCGTTCCGGAGGCGGCGCTCACTCCGGTCCAGCGCATCGCGCTCGCCGAATCCCATCCGGAATGGCTGGTCCGGCGGTACGTTGCCCGCTATGGAGAAGCGGCCGCTTGCGCCATCCTCGCCGCCAACAACGAGCCGCCGCATGCCAGCATCCGCGTCAACCGGCTGAAGGCCGCGCCGGAGCAGCTTGCGGCCAGTCTTGCCGCGAGCGGGATGACGGTGCGGGCCTCGGCGCTTCCCGTGCCCGGGCTCGTCGTGGAGAGCGGCGGCAATCTGGCCGCGTCAGAGGAGTTTAAGAGCGGCGCGTTCAGCATTCAGGACGAGAGCTCGATGCTCGTGGCGGAGGCGCTCGCTCCCGCACCCGGCATGCGCGTCCTCGACTGCTGCGCCGCTCCCGGCGGCAAATCGGCGCATCTGGCGGAGAAGATGGCGAACCGGGGAGAGGTGATCTCCTGCGACATCCATCCGCACAAGGAGGCGCTCATTGCCGACCAGGCCAAGCGGCTCGGCCTCGCGATCGTCAAAACAGTGGTCGCGGATGCGCGCCGACTGGGTGAACTCTATCCGCCGGAGAGCTTCGACCGCATTCTGCTTGACGCCCCCTGCTCGGGGCTCGGCGTCATCCGCCGCAAGCCCGAGCTGAAGTGGACCAAGCGGGAGGAAGAGATCGCTGAGCTCGCCTCCCTGCAGGAGGAACTGCTGGAAGCGGTTCACGGCCTGCTGAAGCCAGGCGGAGTGCTCGTCTACAGCACCTGCACCACCGAGCCGGAGGAGAATTCGGCGCAGGCCGCCGCATTCTTAAGCCGGCATCCGGAGTTCCGCCAGGAGCCGTTTCCGGAGGAGCTCGCGCGGCGGCTCGCCGCGGCGCCGGACGCCGGGGAGGAATCCGGCGAGATTCGTCTTCCCGCCGGCGAGCGGCGGCGCGAGCTAGCGGAGGCGGCCCGGCGGGGAGCCCTGCAGCTCTTGCCGAGCGATTTCGGGACGGACGGCTTTTTTATCGCCCGATTCGGCAAAGCCGCCGAACCTATGATAGAATAAGGGGATGAACCGCCGCCGCATCCCGTCGCGCCCGGCTGCAAGCAAGCCGCCGCGACGGGACGCGGCGAACAAACGGAAGGTCGAATCTGAGGAACTGCGCCAACTAACGTATCTCGATTGTCGCGCTGACTGCCCATTTTGTGCACGTTCTTCCCGTGTTCCTTCGGCACGTTAGTTTAGGCGCAGTTCCAGACTATAGGTGGGAATCCATGAAACCGTTCATCTATGATTTGACATATGAAGACTGGCAGGCTTGGACCAAGGAGAACCGGGAGCCCGGCTTTCGTGCGGGTCAGATCTTCGACTGGCTGTACGTGAAGCGCGTCGCCGACTTCGAGGAGATGACCAATCTGTCGAAGGGCTTGCGCGGCAAGCTGGCTGATCAGTTTCAATTCGTCGCGCTGGACGAGATCGCCCGGCAGGCTTCGCAGGACGGCACGGTGAAGTTCCTGTTCGAGCTGCAGGACAAAAACGCCATCGAGACGGTCATCATGCGGCACGATTACGGCAACAGCGTCTGCGTGACGACTCAGGTCGGCTGCCGGGTGGGATGCACCTTCTGCGCCTCCACGCTCGGCGGGCTGAAGCGCGATCTCGCTCCCGGCGAGATCATCGCCCAGGTCGTGAAAGCCCAGCAGATGCTGGACGCGACCGGAGAGAGGGTGAGCAGCATCGTCGTGATGGGCATCGGCGAGCCGTTCGAGAATTACGACGCGCTGATGAAATTCCTGCGGGTGATGATCCATGAGAAGGGGCTCGCCATCGGGCAGCGGCACATCACGGTATCGACGAGCGGGATCGCTCCGAACATCTACCGGTTCGCCGACGAGGATACCCAGATCAACCTGGCGCTCTCCATCCACGCCCCGAACGATGCGCTGCGCTCGAAGCTGATGCCGGTGAACCGCCGCTATCCGCTCGCGGAAGTGATCGAGGCCTGCAAGTATTACGTGGAGAAGACCGGCCGCCGCATCACCTTCGAATACGCTTTGATGGGTGGTGTCAACGATCAGCCGGAGCACGCGGAGGAGCTCGCCGCTCTCATCAAGGAGCATGTGCCGCTCAGCCACGTCAATCTGATTCCGGTCAATTATGTCCATGAAAGAAAGTACACGCGCACCTCGCGAAACGACATTTTCGAATTTCAACGGGTGCTGGAGCGGGGCAAGATCAACGCGACGATCCGCCGCGAGCAGGGAAGCGACATCGCGGCGGCGTGCGGACAGCTGCGCGCCAAACATATGGAGTCGAGTGCCAAGAGGTGATGGGAAATGAAGTCAGCCAGCAGAACCGACATCGGCCACGTCCGTGTCGTGAATGAAGATCGGGCCCTGGTGGTTCCCGAGCTCCAGGGATTTACTCTGGCGATCGTCGCCGACGGCATGGGCGGCCATCAAGCGGGCGACACGGCCAGCCAGCTGGCGGTCGAGCTGATCCGCGACGAGCTGCGGATCCTTCCTCCGGGAGAGTCCGGGGCGGTGTACGAAGAGCGGTTGCGGCTGGCCATCGCCGCCGCCAATACCCGCATCTACGAGACGGCGAAAGCCCAGGAGCAGTTCAGCGGCATGGGAACGACCGTCGTCGTGACCCTGGCCGACGAAGCCGGGCTTCTGGTCGCCCACATCGGGGACAGCCGGGCTTACCTGTACCAGGATGGCCGGCTCGTTCAGCTGACCGACGATCATTCGCTCGTCTACGAGCTCGTGCGCTCGGGCCAACTGACGAAGGAAGAAGCCGAGAAGCATCCGCGCCGCAACGTCCTGATCCGCGCGCTCGGCACCGACGAGAGCGTTGATGCCGACATCCGCTACCACGACTGGAAGCCGGGCGACATCGTCCTGCTCTGCAGCGACGGATTGAGCGGCATGATCACGGAGCGGATGATCGGAGATGCGCTCGGGGCCGGCGGCGAGCTGGAGAAGACGGCGGACACGCTCGTGGAGCTCGCTCTCGCGGAGGGCGGAGACGATAACATAACGGTTGTTTTGCTGGAGAACGCTCCGGCGGAACCGGCCCGGGTAGGAGGATGACGATGATCGGCCAAACACTTGCCGGACGCTACGAAATATTGGATCGGGTAGGCGGGGGCGGAATGGCGCTCGTCTATAAGGCGCGTGACATTCTCCTCAACCGGATCGTTGCCGTCAAGGTGCTTCGCCCCCAATTCGTGCATGACGAGGAATTCATTCAGCGCTTCCGCAGGGAAGCCCAATCGGCCGCGGCCTTATCCCATCCGAACGTCGTCAGCATCTACGACGTCGGACAGCGGGAAGACATTCATTATATTGTTATGGAATATGTGGAAGGGTATACGCTGAACGAGCTGATCAAGGAAAAAGCCCCACTGCAGGTGGAGGAGGCCGTGAACATCGCCTCGCAGATCTGCGACGCCCTCGATCACGCCCACAGCAACCAGATCATTCACCGCGACATCAAGCCGCATAACATACTGATCGGCCGCAACGGCCGGGTGAAGGTGACCGATTTCGGGATCGCCCGCGCCGGCGCCTCCTCCAGCATCACCCAGACCGGCTCGGTGGTCGGCTCGGTCCATTACTTCTCGCCGGAGCATGCGAAAGGCACCGCCGCAGGGGCCAAGTCGGACCTGTACTCGCTCGGCATCGTGCTCTACCAGATGCTGACGGCGAAGCTGCCTTTTTCCGGGGAGAGCCCGGTCAGCGTGGCGCTCAAGCACCTACAGGAGAATGTCGAGGAGCCGCGCAAGGTGAATCCGCTCATCCCGCAGAGCGTGGAGAACATCATCCTCAAGGCCATGCGCAAAAATCCCGACAACCGCTACCGCTCGGCCAAGGAAATGCTGGCCGATCTGGAGACATGCCTGCGTCCGGAGCGGCGCAACGAACCGAAGCGGGTTTTTGCGGATATTGACGAGGACGACGAGGAGAGGACCCGCGTCATTCCGGCCATCCGCACCGACAGCGGATATGATGCTCCGCGCAAGGAGGAGTTTCGTGCCGCCCCAACCGGCGCCGCGCCGGGGCGCAAGAAGAAATGGATGAAGCCCGCCGTCTGGACCGGGATCTTCCTGATCGTCGTCGTCGCTCTCCTGATCGCCGCCCAGCAGGTCAAGAAGATGGGGGCGCCGGAGGACATCACCATACCGGACGTCACCGGCAAGAGCTACGCGAACGCAGTGCAGATTCTGCAACAGGCGCAGCTGAAGGCGGAGCGCAACGACCAGAGCGATCCCCAGGTGGAGAAGGACCATGTCATCAAGCAGAACCCTGCAGGCGGGCCTGGTTCCATGAAGGTGAAGCCGGATTATGTAGTGCAGCTGTACGTCAGCACCGGACCGGAATCGGTGGCGATCGACAGCTACATCGGCCGCAAGCTGGGCGAAGCCGTGGCGGCGCTCACCGCCCTTGGCATGGACCCGGCCCGCATCACCGAGGAGCAGGAAGTTTCCGATCAGGAGGTAGGCACCATCCTCGAGCAATCGATCAAGGCCGGCGATCCGTTCAATCCGGCGCAGGACAGCATCACCTTCAAGACCAGCCAGGGGCGCGCCGTCGCTACGATGCCGAATCTGGTCGGCAAGAAGCTGAGCGTGGCGAGGGAGATGCTGGCGGCAAGGGGACTTAAGCTGAGCGACAGCAACATCGTCAAACGGCCGAATTTCAAACAGCCCGAGGGAGTCGTCTTCGAGCAGCATCCCTACAACGAGGGTGACCCAGTCGACGCGGACGCCACAAATATTTCCCTCTATGTCTCCACCGGAAAGCCGGCGGATGCCGCCGACTGGTCGATCGATCTTCCCATCGCGCCAGCCAAGCCCAAAAAGGCTTCGACCGTGCGGATTGAAGTGAGCGACGCCAAGGGCGACAATCACATTGTCGATACGAAGCAGATCAAGGAAGACACGGTGCTGAACGTACCTTTTACCGTAACCAAGGACACCCCGGCCACCATCAAGGTGTTCCGGGACAACGCTCTGTTCCTGCAGCAGATCTTCACCTATCAGAATTACCTGGATGCCAAGACGGTGCCGCCGTCCCCGCCGCCTTCAGAACCCCAGAGCTCCGCGAGCCCGACCGAAGGGTCGCCTTCGCCCTCCGGCGGGGAAGCGACGCCGGCGTCGGGAAGCGTAAATCCCTCGCCTGCCGGGAAGGGAAACTGATATGGCGCAAGGCATGATCGTCAAAGCCCTGAGCGGGTACTATTACGTTCTTCCGGACGGGCAGGCTCCGGGTTCGCAGGAGCTCGTCCAGTGCCGGGCGAGGGGAATCTTCAAGAAGCAGAAAATCACGCCCCTTGTCGGGGACCGCGTGGAATTCGCCTTGACCGAGAATGGAGAAGGGATGGTGGATGCGATCGGGGAGCGGAAGAGCGAGCTCATCCGCCCGCCGATCGCCAACGTCGAGTTGGCCGTTCTCGTCTTCTCCGTGCGGGAACCGGCGTTCAACACGCAACTGTTGGACAAATTCCTCGTTCACATCGAGAAGGCGGGCCTTGAAACCGTTCTGGTGCTGAGCAAAACCGATCTTGCCTCCGCGGATGCCGAGTGGAGGCGGGAGATCGAGCCGTACCGCCGGATGGGATACGAGATCTTCCTCACCAGCTCCAAACGCCAGGAGGGGGTTGAGGCGGTGCGCCGCCGCTTATCCGGAGCAGTGAGCGTGTTCGCCGGCCAGTCCGGCGTCGGCAAATCCTCGCTCGTGAACGCCCTGCTGCCCGGCCTCATGCTGATGACGAACGAGATCAGCATGAGGCTCGGCCGGGGGAAGCACACGACCCGCCACGTCGAGCTCATCCCGCTCGGCGACGGGTGGGTGGCGGATACTCCCGGCTTCAGCCAGCTCGATTTTACGGAGCTGGAAGCGGAACAACTGGCGGCGTCCTTCCGGGATTTTTGGACGTACGCCCCGGCCTGCCGCTTCCGCGGCTGCCTGCACCACAAGGAACCGGGCTGCGCGGTCCGGGAAGCGGTGGCGGCGGGGGAGCTGGCGGAATGGCGGTACGAGCATTATATCCAGTTCCTGACCGAGATCAAGGAACGGAAACGGAGGTACTGACAGCATGCATCCTTTATCGATTGCCCCATCCATCCTCTCGGCCGACTTTTCCCGGCTGGGAGAGGAAATCCGCGATGCCGAGCAGGGCGGAGCGGACTGGATTCATGTCGATATCATGGACGGCCATTTCGTGCCCAACCTCACCTTCGGGCCGCCGATCGTCCGGGCCATCCGGCCGGTGACGAAGCTGCCGTTTGACGTGCATCTGATGATCGAGCATCCGGATGCCTTCATTCCCGAATTCGCCGCCGCGGGAGCCGATTATATCAGTGTTCATGCGGAAGCGTGCACGCATCTGAACCGGACGCTGCAGCTGATTCGCGATCATGGCGCGAAGCCGGGCGTCGTACTCAATCCGGCTACGCCGCTGGAATGGATCAAGCATGTCCTGGAGGAAGTGGATCTCGTTCTCCTGATGACGGTGAATCCCGGCTTCGGCGGCCAGAAGTTCATCCCCTCCGTCGTCCCGAAGATCCGCGAGCTCCGCAACCAGTTGGACGGGCAAGGGCTCTCCCATATCCGCATCGAGGTGGACGGCGGCATCCAGACAGAGACGGCCTCCATCGTGACCGCCGCCGGCGCCGACGTTCTGGTGGCGGGCAATGCCGTATTCGGCAAGCCGGACCGCGGCGCGGCCATCCGGGCGATCCGAGCGGCGGGAGCCAGCCCTGCGTAAGGCGCTGGAGTTTATCGGCTTCACCCTCGCCATCTCGCTGCTGATGGCCTTGTTCATCCTTCTGGAGTTATTTGCTATCTGTTTTCGCGGGGAACTCTCTATTGACGTGTACTAGGCATAACCGGCATCGCCCGGTCATACAATGGGTTGCAGGAGCGTAGACCGCTTTTGCGGCCTTTTTTCTTCGACCACGAGCGGTGCGCGGGGGTCCGGGCGGGCATAAATTGTAACGATTCTGGCGATCGGAGGCGGTTGGCGAATGAAGTTCTATACGATCAAGCTTCCCAGATTTCTCGGGGGGGTTGTCAAGGCGCTGCTGAACACCTTCAGCAAGAACAGATGACAGCAAGCGGAGGAAAACGGCCGCATGAACGGCAAAAAGCACCTGGAGGCCAGGTGCTTTTAATCGTTCGTTTCATCGTGCTGAAGCGGCGGGTTACACGCGGGTAACTTTGCCGGCCTTCAGGGCGCGGGTGCTTACATATACGCGCTTCGGCTTGCCATCGACGAGAATGCGCACTTTTTGCACATTGACGCCCCAGGAGCGCTTCGTTTTGTTGTTCGCGTGGGAAACGTTGTTGCCCGATTTCGGCGACTTGCCGGTTACAAAGCATTTGCGAGACATTCGTTACACCTCCTTAAGACTCATCCGGAAAGAAAATCCGTTCATCATCCGTCATTCATGCGTGAAAAACATACTAGGTTATAATAGCATAGCCAAAAACGGGTAGTCAACCGCCTCAAGACGTTTTTCCGGGCAGCGATGATAACGAATTTGCATTTCCTTCTTCCTTTGGTTATAGTACAATGGGAGTTAACCCCGAATCTTGATGAAACAAAGGTGATGGAAACCATGCCGATCGAGCTTGCGTATGAAAAAGGAAAAGTGCACGTATCGGATCAGGTGGTTGCGGTCCTGGCCGGATCCGCCGCTCTGGATTGCTACGGGCTTGTGGGCATGTCCTCCCGGAAGCAGTTCAAGGACGGAATATCCGAGCTGCTCGGACGCGAAAATCTGAGCCGAGGAGTCGAAATCCGCTATGAGCCGGATGGATTGCACATTGACCTCTACATCATTGTGAGTTATGGAACGAAGATTTCCGAAGTCGCGCACAATGTGCAGAACCGGGTAAAATATGTTTTGAACGAAGTGTTTGGCCTGAAAGTCGATTTCGTCAATATATTTGTGCAGGGCGTACGCGGTGCTTGACCCTACCGGAAGGAGATATTTACTTGAGTAAGCGCTTTACAGCCTTAAATGGTACCGACTTTGCCCATATGGTTATCGCCGGCGCCGGCAACCTGCGGAACAACGTGAACAACGTGAACGCGCTCAATGTGTTCCCCGTTCCGGACGGCGACACCGGCACGAATATGAATCTGACGATGACCTCCGGGATGGAGGAAATGAAGCGGAAGCCGGCCGCCGAGATCGGCAAAGCCGCCGAAGCCCTCTCGAAGGGCCTACTCATGGGCGCGCGGGGGAATTCAGGCGTCATCCTGTCCCAGCTGTTCCGCGGCTTCGCCAAATCCGTGCAGCCTTATTCCGAAGTGACTCCGGCGCAGTTTGCCGCTGCGCTTCAGCAGGGCGTGGAGACGGCCTACAAGGCCGTAGTCAAGCCGGTGGAAGGGACGATATTAACCGTTGCCAAGGAGACGGCGAAGCACGCTCTCTATGTATCCCGGAGAACCACCGATGTGGCCGAATTGCTGAAGGAGGTCGTCGATGCGGCGAGGACCGCGCTCGCCAAGACTCCCGATCTTCTGCCCGTTCTGAAGCAGGTCGGCGTGGTGGATGCGGGCGGCCAGGGGCTTCTTTACGTCTATGAAGGCTTTCTCGCGGCGCTGACCGGACAAGCCGTGCAGCAGCCGGAAGTGGCGGCGCCTGCCGCCGCGGAAGCTGTCGCTCCCGTTCCCGCTTCCGCCCAGCAGCAGGGAGGAACGGCCCAATCCAAGCTGTCCACCGAGAGCATTCAATTCGGCTATTGCACGGAATTCATCATCAAGCTGAACCCCGAGAAAATCAAGCGGCATCCGTTCGACGAGCATGCCTTCCGGGGCAAGCTCGGCCAGATGGGCGACTCGCTGCTCGTCGTGGCGGACGATGATCTCGTCAAGGTTCATGTCCATGCCGAATACCCCGGCGAGGTCATGAACCACGCGATGAATTTCGGCGAGCTGACGCGGATCAAGATCGAGAACATGCGGGAGCAGCACACCCATATTCTCCTCAGCAACGAATACGATACCCGCTACACCCCGCCGGGACAATCCGCAAAGGACGCCATCTCTCAGGAGATTCTGGCCGAGGTTCCGATCGCGGATGAGATTCCCGAACCGGTTGTGATATCGTCCGCAGAGGGCGCTCTGCCTCCCGTGCCGTTCGGCTTCGTGGCAGTGGCCATGGGACAGGGCATTTCCGAGATCTTCGAGAGCCTGGGGGTCGATGAAGTGATCTCCGGCGGCCAGACGATGAATCCGAGCACGGAGGATATCGTCAAGGCGATCAAGCAGGTGCCGGCGGAAACGGTATACGTGTTCCCGAACAACTCGAATATCATCATGGCCGCCCAGCAGGCCAAAGAGCTGCTGGAAGATAAGGAAATCATCGTCATCCCGACCAAGACGATTCCCCAGTGCATGGCCGCTCTGGTCGCCTTCCAGGAAACCGCCGATGCGCAGGAGAACACCGAGGCGATGACCAAGGCGATCGGCCAGGTGATCTCCGGGCAGGTGACGAATGCCGTCCGCGACACGGCCATCGACGGCATCACGATCAAGGAAGGCGATTACCTCGGCATCCGCGACGGCAAGATCGTCGTCTCCGAGCCGGATCTGATCGGCGCTTCCTGCCGGCTGCTTGACAGCATGCTCGAGAACGGCGGCGAGATCGTGACCTTCCTGACGGGCGAAGATGCGCGCGTGGAAGACACCTCCCGACTCGCCGATTACATTGCGGCCCAATATCCGGAGGCGGAAGTGGAAGTTCACCCGGGTGGACAGCCGCTGTATCCTTATCTGTTTGCAGTCGAATAAGGGGTGACGGTATGAGCAGGGTTCGCGTGGTAACCGACAGCACGGCAGATATACCCGAGGAGATCCGCAAGCGGCTTGAGATCGAAGTGGTCCACCTGAAGGTGCATTTCGGCAATCAGACCTACATCGATTCGCTCTCCCTTGAACCTAAGGAATTTTACCGGCGGTTTGCCGAGTCCTCCTTGCCCTGGAAATCTTCCCAGCCATCGCCCGTCGATTTTCTGGCCAAATACAAATCGCTGACCGGCGGGGACCCGGAAACCTCCGTCATCTCCATCCACCTCTCCTCGGCGCTGAGCGGCACCTACCAATCGGCCGTGCTCGCCCGCTCGATGATGGAGGAGGAACGGGACATCACCGTGATCGACTCGCGGACCGCTTCGTTCGGGACGGGAATCCGCGTGGTCCGGGCGGCGGAAGCGGCGCAGGCCGGCAAGAGCAAGGAAGAGATTCTGCAGCTGCTCCGGGAGCTCGATGAGAAATTTTCCCTCTATTTTCTGGTCAATAGCTTGCAGTATCTCCACAAAGGAGGAAGAATCGGCAAGGCTGCGGCGATCCTCGGCTCCATGCTGCAGATCAAGCCGATCCTGTCCATCGACGAGGACGGGGAGATCACTTCGGTGGACAAGGTGCGCGGACACCGCAAGGCGATGGACCGCATCCTCGAGCTGCTGCGGGAAACCTGGAGACCGGATGAGCCCATCGAGGTCGGCATCGCTCATGGCGATGCGCTGGATGAGGCCGAGCTGCTCAGTGCGCTGATCAACGAGGAATTCAACGTCAAGCGAACGACCTTCACCTGGGTCGGCCCTGCCGTCGGCAGCCATTCCGGTCCGGGCACGGTCGCGCTCTTCGTGATCAAGGCATGAGCATGGACTTATATACCATTCCTGTCCGTGAAGTACACGGAATAGGCCCGCAAAAGGCGGAGGACCTCAGCGCACTGGGGATCTCCTCCGTCGGCGGGCTTCTTGATTATTTTCCGTTCCGCTACGAGGATTACCGGCTGCGCGATCTCGGCGAGGTGAAGGACGGAGAGAAGATAACGGTCGAGGGCAAGGTGTACAGCGAGCCGTCGCTGCAGATGATCGGCCGCTCCAAGTCGCGTCTCACCTGCCGGGTGGTCGTGGACCGGTTTTTCGTGTCGGCGGTATGGTTCAACCGCCACTTCCTGCGGGACAAGCTGCGTCCGGGTACCGAGATTCTCCTGACCGGCAAATGGGATTCCCGCCGGCAGCAGATCACCGTGTCCGAATCCGAGTTTCCCGGCCGGGCGGATGGGCGCAGCGGTACGCTGCAGCCGGTATACTCGGTGGGAGGCTCGGTCACTTTATCCTGGCTGCGCAAGACCATTCAGCAGGCTCTGCGCCAATTCGGCGCCCTGATCGGCGAGAATCTGCCGGCCGAGTTGTACGCGAAATACAACTTCATGGCCCGCAGGCAGGCGATCGCGCTCATCCATCAGCCGGGAAATCTCGATGAAGGGGCACGGGCGCGCAAGAGAATCGTATACGAAGAATTCTTTTTCTTTCAGTTGAAAATGCAAGCCTTCCGCGCTTTGACGCGGGAGCGCGCCGACGGTATCGCCCATCCGGTCGATCTGCCGGCCGTCCGCGCCTTCGTCAAGGCGCTGCCGTTCCGGCTGACCTCCTCCCAGCTCAAGGTGATCGCCGAGATCCTGGAGGATTTGCAGAAGCCTTCCTGCATGAGCCGCCTGCTGCAGGGGGATGTCGGTTCCGGCAAGACGGTCGTCGCCGCGGTGGCTTTGTTCGCCGTGGTGAAGGCGGGCTATCAGGGCGCCCTCATGGTGCCGACGGAAATCCTCGCCGAGCAGCACCGCCGCTCTCTCTCCCGAATGCTGGAGCCTTACGGGATTCAGGTGGGGCTCTTGACCGGCAGCCTGTCCGCGCGGGAGCGCAGAGAAGCGCTTGCCTCTCTGCAGATGGGCATGACCGACATCGTCGTCGGAACCCACGCCCTCATTCAGGAGGATGTCTACTTCCGCCGGCTTGGGCTCGTGGTCACCGACGAGCAGCACCGGTTCGGGGTGAACCAGCGGGCGATTCTGCGGCGCAAGGGGATGAACCCCGATATTCTCAGCATGACGGCGACGCCCATTCCGCGAACGCTGGCGATCACCGCCTTCGGCGATCTGGATGTATCGACGCTGCAGGAGCTGCCGAAGGGACGCTTGCCGATCCATACCTATTCCGTCGGCCACCGGATGCTGGAACGGATCATGGCCTTCATCGCCAAGGAAGTGGACAAGGGCCGGCAAGCCTATATCATCTGCCCGCTCATCGAGGAATCGGAGAAGCTCGATGTGCAGAATGCGCTCGATCTTCACGCCGAGCTGACCCAGCTGTTTCCCCGGCTCAAGGTGGGCCTGCTGCACGGTCGGCTGCCGGCGGCGGAGAAGGAGGCCGTGATGGCCGCCTTCGCGGAGGGGACCGTGCAGGTGCTGGTTTCGACCACCGTCATCGAGGTGGGGGTCGACGTCCCCAACGCCACGGTGATGGTCATTTACGATGCCGACCGCTTCGGCTTGTCCCAGCTCCACCAGCTGCGCGGCCGGGTCGGCCGCGGGCCGCATCAGTCCTACTGCATCCTGATCGCGGAGCCGAAGAGCGAGACGGGCAAGGAGCGCCTGCGCGCCATGACCGAGACGGGAGACGGCTTTGAGATTGCCAGGAGGGACTTGGAGCTGCGCGGACCGGGTGATTTTTTCGGCACGAAGCAGAGCGGCCTGCCCGAATTCAAGGTGGCCGATCTGATGGCGGATTTCGCCGTGCTGGAGGAAGCGCGGGACGATGCGGCCGAGCTCGTCGGCCGCTCCGAATTCTGGACCGCCACCGAGTATGCCGAGCTCAGGCGCTTCCTGGAGAGGGAGGGCATTCTGAGCGGAGAGCTGCTGGACTAGAGGATGAAAGCGGATAGCCCGCGCCCGATTTCGGGTGCGGGCTTCTTTTTCCCCCCGATGCTTCATACAGTGGAATGTACGGGAGGTGCATCCATGAGTTACCTGCACTATGGCGTCGATCAGGCGCTTGTGGACCGGGTGAAGGCGAAGATGAAGAATCCGCTCGTCAAGGAGCGGGTCAAGGCGGAAATGAACGGGCTTACCAAGCTGCATCTGCAGGACCCGTCCTTCGTCGGACGCCTCGTTCAGCGGGTGTCCGCCATTCTGGGAGAGCACTTGAACGAGCGCCAGCGCAGCGGCATCATTCGCTTCGTGCTCGATCAGCAGATTGACCCGAACAACACGTTTCACCTGCTCCGCCTTTGGGGGATGTTCCGCTGAAGCGGGGTGCGCCATTTTCCGGGAAGTCGGGGAGGTGGCCTTTTTTTATGACCGATTCGCCTCCGCCCTTCGTAGCAAAGCTTTCGCTCCGAACATATAGAAGTACTAAAACCCGTATCGGAGGCTACTATGGAAAAACGATCCGTACTGCCCAACAACAAGCTGAGCAAGACCCGACATCTGAGCGAAAATCCGGAGCTCAAAGGATTCATTCCCGACACCATCGCGGAATCGAAAAGCAATCTGCAGGCTTATTTGACGCGCTACCGGACGGTGTACGTCAAACCGAACAACGGGACCGGCGGGCGCGGCGTCATTCGGGTGAAGATAGCCAAGGACGGAGGTTACGTGTACCAGCTAGGGAAGAAGCGGCATGAATTCCGCACCTATGACGGCATGTACCGCTCCCTGAAGCGGTTCACCTCCCGCAAGCCCCATCTCGTACAGAAAGGAATACCCCTGCTCAAAATCAAAGGGCGGCCCTTCGATATTCGGATCATGGTCCAGCGGGGGCCGGAGGGCAGGTGGGAGCACACCGGAACCATCGCCCGCATCGCCCACCCGAAGCGCATCGTCACCAACTATCACCGGGGTGGAACGCCGATCGAGCTGGAAACCTTGCTCGCCTCTTATTTGCGGCCCAAAGAGATTCCGGAGTTTGTAACGGGACTGAATAACCTCGGCGTGCGGATCTCGGAGCATCTCGGCAAGGGATACCCTTACGTCACAGCGGTCGGAGTGGACATCGGGCTCGATCAGGAGCTGAAGCCCTGGATCATCGAGGTCAATACGAAGCCCGATCCTTATATTTTCAAGAACCTCAAGGACAAACGCGTCTTTCAAAAAATCATCCGATATCTGATCCTGAACCGCGTCGAAAAGCAGCCGACGGCTGCCGTTCCGACGATGGGGGACGGCTTGGAAGGAGTGAGGATTCCGTGAGCAAGCTGATCATCGGGGTCATGGTTTACCGGAACGGCTTGTCGTTCAGCGAACCGGGGTATTTCCGCGAGTTGACGAAGGCAGGAGAGCGGCTCGGAGCGGAGGTCTACCTGTTCTCCCCCGCGGACATCGACCCCAAAGGACGCAAGATCCGCGGCTTTACGGCGGAGTCCGATGGGAACTGGAGCCACCGGATGCACCCATGGCCTGAGATCGTCATAGATCGGTACCGCCGCGCCGGCAGCGATTACATGAAAATCCGCACCTCCAATCTGTTCCGCTATGCCAATAACCGGTTCACCAACAAATGGCGGGTTACGAAGCTGTTTCTGAAGGAGCCGAGTCTTTCCCGCTGGATGCCCGAGACCGTGGAGTATACGGGGCCGAATCTTCTCAAGATGCTGGATAGCCACCCGCTCTTGTACATCAAGCCGGGGAACGGCACAGGAGGCAGCAGCATCGTTCGGGTGAAGCGGCTGAAGGACGGCTACGACGTGCTTGGACGAAGCCGCAGCTTGTCCAGGAAGCGGACCAAGGCGGCAACGGCCGCCGGACTGAAGAGCTGGCTGGATGCGTGGACGCTGAAGGAGCGGATTCGCAATGGTATCTTCATGATCCAGCAGGGAGTTGATCTCAGCCTGGTGGAAGGCCGGGTTACGGATGCGCGCCTGCTCATCCAGAAGACGGACTCAGGCGTTTGGGACATCACCGGGATGGGGATGCGCATCGGCGCGGCCGGCAGCTCCACCTCCAATCTCCACGGGGGAGGAAAAGCCGCGACCTTCGATTCGGTGGTGACCGAGCGATTCGGTTCGGAACGGGCGGCGGCTATCCGCAAGGAGTGCCATGAATTGGCTCATGCCGTCGTTAAGGTGATCGAATCGCATTTCGGTTCAATGATGGAATTCGGCATCGACATCGGCATCGATACCGCCGGCCGTGTCTGGCTGATCGAGGTGAACCCGAAGCCGGGCCGGGATTTGTTCAAGAGCATCGGAGACCGTTCCCTGTACCGGACTACCGTGGAACGCCCGATCCAATACGCGATGTATCTCGCCCGGAACCAACGCTCGCAGTCCTGAATTTCTACCCTCATCGAACGGAGGTTCAACATGGGGAACACCAAGATCACCGTCACCCAGTATCCGGCGAGCGAGGAAGACGATCTCCTCTATTTAGGAGGAATTCATGCCAAGAGGCTGGGCCTCGCATCGGGAATGGCGCTGATTCTCCGGTTCGGCACAGCTGTGAGAAGGCTGAGGCTCCGCGTTGAGCCGAAGAGCGCGGCATTCCGGCTTCATCCGTCGGTCACGGCGGCATTGGGGCTATCGAGCGGCGCCATTCTCTGCTTGAGGCACCAGGTAGCCGATCATACCCTCGTGCTCGGGCCCTTGCTCGGAGTCCTCCTGCGTAAGATCGGCACCCAAGCGGAGCGGCCGTTCGGCAATGTGACGGGATTTTGCCGGGAGCTTACGGAAGCGGGCAAGAAGCTGGGAGCGATGGTCTATTTCTTCTCGGCAGACCGGCTTCCCGCCGGCTCCGCTGCGTCCATCTCCGGCTGGACCTATGCGGGAGGAGCGTGGAAAGCCGGCAGCTTCCCTTATCCCGACGCCGTCTACAACCGGATCACCTCGCGGGTCATCGAGCAATCGCCGCAGGTGCAGCAGTTTTTCCAAACCTTTAAGGCGAAGGCGGGCGGAACGCTGTTCAACGAGCGCTATCTCGACAAAGCGGAGGTGTTCCAGGCTCTGAAGAAGGAGGAAGCCGTGCGCGGCTACTTGCCGGAGTCCTATCTCTACAAGGATCAGGCGATGCTGAAACGAATGCTGAGCAAGCATCCGGTGCTGTTCCTCAAGCCGATCTTCAGCAGCCTGGGCAAAGGCATCATCCGCGTGCGCAGGGGCTCCGGAGGTTACGTCTGCCACACAGCGGGCTCCAACGGGAAGGTGAAGCAAGCGGTGTATTCCGGTCAGCCCGCGCTGACCAAGCATCTGTCGGCGCAGATGGCCGGGCGGAGATATCTCATTCAGGAAGGGATCGATCTGATCAAAGTAGATGGGCTGTCCACGGATTTCCGGGCGCTCACGCAGCGGAACGATACCGGCCAGTGGGACGTCACCTCCATCGTCGCCCGCATCTCGGCGAGCAACACCTTCGTCTCCAACCTGGCCCGCGGCGGCAAACTGACTTCGGTCAAGGATGCGATCGCCCGCTCCAACCTGGCGGCGCCACTGCACGCTGCGGCGATAGCCAGGCTCCGCAAGGCGGCGCTCGACATCGCCCAGGCGGTGGAGAAGAAGATTGCCGCCCACTTCGCCGAACTGGGCATCGATCTGGCTGTCGATACGCAAGGGCGGGTGCTGCTGCTGGAGATCAATTCCAAGCCCTCGAAGGACGATAATACTCCGCTCGGCGCGGATGAGCCGCCGGCAACTGCCGCTGCGGACGGCCCGGTCAAGGTTCGTCCCTCCGTCCGCAGGGTGATCCAATATGTCAAGCACCTCGGCAAATTTTAAACAATGAAGGCGGGGCAGTCCACGGGCTGCCCTTTTTCGTTGCCTTTATGAGCGGAAAAAACAAGTGACTTTCTTAACAGATTTGGTATACTAACGATGAAGGCGGCATCCTGCGGGAGCTGTACTTTGCGCATCGGATTGGCTATGGAGTTAAAGCGACATGCCTGTTCGTTGGAGATGGAGGATTCTGCTCAGAGCCGTAAGGACCGAGACAGAAGGTTCATGCCGACACAGCTTCTTTGTGTAGGATTGGCCTTTCAGTTTCGGCTGAGAGGCTTTTTGCTTTTGTTGTAAGTTCAGAATCCTTGTCGAAAAGTTTACCGAGGAGGGGTGGCAATGGCTGAGCAAAAGCCGGTGACCACGTTGAAATTGCAAAAAATGAAAGAAGAAGGCACGCCGATCGTCATGGTGACCGCTTACGACTATCCGTCGGCGATGCTTGCCGATGAAGCGGGCGTGGACATGATCCTCGTCGGCGATTCGCTCGGCAACGTGGTGCTCGGTTACGATTCGACGATTCCGGTTACCATGGACGATATGATCCATCACAGCCGGGCGGTGAATCGGGGGGCCAAGCGGGCGTTCGTGGTGACCGACCTGCCGTTCATGACCTACCACGGCAGCGTGGACACGGCTCTGCGGAACGTGGCCCGGATCATGCAGGAAGGCGGCAGCAAGGCGGTCAAGCTGGAGGGAGGCCGGGAAATCGCCGCGACGGTGGAGGCGATCGTCCAGGCCGGAGTGCCGGTCATCGGCCATGTGGGACTGACGCCGCAATCGGTGCATGCGCTCGGTGGATACCGCGTTCAGGGCAAGAGCGACGCCCAGATTCTCAAGCTGAAGGACGACGTGCGGGCTCTCGAGCAGGCCGGGGCGACGGCGATCGTACTGGAGCTCGTCACCGCCGAGCTCGCCGCCGAGATCAGCAGTGGGCTGGCGGTTCCGACCATCGGCATCGGCTCGGGGGCCGGCTGCGACGGCCAGGTTCTGGTCTTCCACGACCTTCTGCAATACGAAGCGGCCCCGGCGGCCAAGCGTTTCGTCAAGGCTTACGCCAACATCGGACAAGAGATCCGGCAGGCGATCGCCGCTTATGCGACCGACGTGCGCGGCCGCCGGTTCCCCGCACCGGAGCATTCCTTCAAGGCGGCTAAGCCGGAGCCCGGAGCCGCGCCGGTGGAAGCGAAGGCGGCGCAGGAGACCGCCGCCGCGGAGGAAGCCGGCATCCTGTACGGAGCCGGGAAATAAACCGCCATTGCGGCAGACAGATTACAGATCAAATCGGGGAGTGGAAGGACATGCAGGTGATTACGGAAATCAAGGAATTGCGCAGGGCGGTCGCGGAAAAGAGAGCTGCGGGGCACCGCATCGGCCTCGTGCCGACCATGGGGTTCTTGCATGCCGGACATGCCAGCTTGCTGAAGCGGGCGCGGGTGGAGAACGACACGGTGGTGCTCAGCGTCTTCGTCAATCCCACTCAGTTCGGACCGAACGAGGATCTCGACCGCTATCCGCGGGATAAGGAAGGCGACCTGCGCACGGCCCGGGAGAACGGCGTCGATCTCGTGTTCATGCCGGAAGCGCAGGAGATGTACCCCCGCCCGGCGGCGACCAAGGTGTCCGTCTCCGGGATCACCGGGCTGCTCTGCGGCGCTTCCCGGCCCGGACACTTTGACGGAGTAGCGCTCGTGGTCAGCAAGCTGTTTCATCTGGTCGGTCCCGACCGCGCCTATTTCGGAATGAAGGACGCCCAGCAGGTGGCGGTGATCGCCCGGATGGTCGAGGACCTGAACATCCCGGTCGAGATCGTGCCGTGTCCGATCGTTCGGGCCGAGGACGGGCTCGCCCTGTCGTCGCGCAATGTCTACCTGTCGCCGGAAGAGAGAAGCCAGGCGCTCGTCCTGTCCGAATCTTTGCGCCGGGCTCCCGAATGGCTCGCGGAGGCTCAAGGGGATGCGCAGCAGCTGAAGGAGCGCATCCGCAGCCGGATCGCGGAACAGTCGCTCGCCGATGTCGAATACGTGGAAGTGCTCGCCTATCCCGATCTGGTCACCCCGTCCGAAGCGGCCGACGCGGACTGGATCGTCGCGCTTGCCGTCCGGTTCGGCAAGACCCGGTTGATCGATAACCGCCTGTTGACCCGGGCTGAGCGCGAAGCGCTGCTGCGCCCGGCCGCGACGCCAGGAACGAAGGGGGAATAAACTCATGTTTCGGACCATAATGAAATCCAAGCTGCACCGGGCGACGGTGACGGAAGCCAACCTCAACTATGTCGGCAGCATCACCATCGACGAGGACCTGATGGAGCTGGCCGATCTCTATCCCAACGAGAAGGTGCAGATTGTCAACAACAACAACGGAGCCAGGCTGGAAACCTATACCATTCCCGGCCCGCGCGGCTCTGGCGTCATCTGCCTGAACGGCGCGGCCGCCCGGCTCGTCCAGCCCGGCGACACGGTCATCATCATCTCCTACGCGATGATGACGGAGGAGGAGGCGCGCAAGCTGGCGCCGACCGTGATCGTGCTCGACGAGCGGAACAAGCCGGTGACGGCTTCCTACAAGGAAGAGCATTCCACGGTGCTTCTGTAACGTAAAATAGCCAGCCGAGCCGGATTCGCCCTGCTTCCCGCCGGTATGAAACCGGGCCCCCGGGCACAAAATGAACGTACCGAACGCTTGAGGGGGAGGTTGGGGGGCATGTTCAAGGAGTTGTTCGCGACGATGAACGAGGTACTGGACGGGATTCTGGCGGATTGCCAGGACGTGGATGAACAACAGGCCGCCGAGCTGGCCGATCAATTCCGCATGCTGAAGACGATGAGCGACAGCTGCCTGGAAGAATGGCTGCGGTTTGAAGAGCGGCTCGCGGACTGCCGGTCCAAGCTGCTCCCGGCCCCGCAGCCGCTGTCCGGCGGTTTTTCGGCGGCGGATGAGGAGACGCCCGCCTCGGAGCATTTTGCCAAGGGACAAGGGTATTACAAGCTGCACATGTTCGCCCGGGCCGTCGGGGAATTCGAGCAGCTGGCGCGGGAGCATCCCGATTTCGTGCTGGGAAGGGTGTACTTGGCAATGGGGTATCTGCGGCTGGGAGAGTTCGCGGAGGCTTACCGGCATTTTCAATTGCTGGTCCCGCTCACCAAGAACAGCAAGCTGAAGGCGATCTCCTACAATGCCATGGGCTGCATCCAGGTTCACAATCACAATATGGAGCAAGCCTACGGCTATTTCAAAATGGCGGACATGACCGATTCCTCGTTCATGGAGCCCGCTTTGTGGAGCAAGGAATTTTGGCCTTATCGCAGGACGTGATCCTGCTTTTTCTTTTGAACAAAGAACAATTGTTTGGTATGCTTATGGGAACATGGAAGAAGGGAATTGATCGGCCGGAATGAAATTCGCCGTACTGGATTTTGAAACCACCGGAGGCCAGCCTGCCGATGCCATTATTCAGGTTGGCCTTGTTGTTATAGAAGACGAGCAGATCGTCTCCCGTTATGCCTCCTTCGTCCATCCCGAGGTTTCCATCCCGCCGTTCATCGCGGCGCTCACCGGCATCGACGACGAGCTGGTTCAGGAAGCTCCGCCGCTTGAGCAGGTGGTGGCGGAGATGCAGCCTTACCTGCAGGACAGCGTGCTGGTTGCGCACAATGCCGGCTTTGATTTCGCCTTTTTGCAGCGGGCGCTGGAGGATTCGGGATACTTCAAGTTCAACGGCATGGTGCTCGACACCATGGATATGACCCGCATTTGCTTTCCGACGCTGCCGAGCCTGGCGCTCGGCAATGTGTGCGAGAGCTTGAATATTCCGCACGAGCGGCCGCACCGGGCCGACTCCGATGCGGAGGCAACCGCCCGGCTCTGGCTGAAATGCCTGAGCCGGTTTCAGGCGTTTCCACTGCTGACGGCTCAGAGGATCGCGTCGATTTTCCGCGACGACCCTTCCGATTTCGGCTGGTTCATCGACCAGCAGGCCGCGCTCAAGGAGCGCTCGGTTGCCCTCGATGCCGACAGCGGCCGGTATTACCGCCAATTTTACCTCGCTGCGCAGGACTGGGGAGGAGACTCGCCGGAGCGGGATGAAGCGGCGACCGCCCGACTGCTCGACATGCCGTTTGCCGAATTTTACGAAGGGATCAAGGCTTCCCTGCAGGAGAAATTCGCCGTCTTTGAGCAGCGGCCGGCTCAGGATCAGATGACGGAAGCGGTCGCTTCCGCCTTCGCAGACAGCAGCCACCTGCTCGTGGAAGCGGGGACGGGGACCGGCAAATCGCTTGGCTATCTGCTGCCTGCCCTCTATTATGGCATTCGCGAGCAGAAAAAAGTCATTGTCAGCACGCACACGATCAACCTCCAGGAGCAGCTTCGCCAGCGGGATCTGCCGCTCTTGCAAGACATCTTCCCGGTCGGTTTCCGGGCGGCTCTCCTCAAGGGCCGGAGCCACTATCTCTGCCTGCGCAAGTACGAGCAGAAGCTCACTTACGCCGAATATGAGCATGGCCGCGAGGACCGCCTCATGGCGGCCCAGATGGTGGCCTGGCTGACGGAGTCGGAGCAGGGCGAGGACGAAGAGCTGCATTTCAGCCGGGGCAGCATGGATTTCTGGCGCTCGGTGGCGAGCGATGCCGACTCGTGCCTGAACCGGAGCTGCCCCTGGTTCAAGAAATGCTTCTACCACAAGGCGCGCAATGAGGCGAATGAGGCGGATCTCATCATCACCAACCATTCCCTGCTTTTTACCGATCTCAAGGCGGAGCACCGCATTCTCCCCGGCTACAAGCATGTGGTCGTCGACGAAGCGCACAACTTCGAGGAAGTGGCGGTCAAGCATTTGGGCTCGGAGATCTCGTGGTATTCCTTTGTGAACGCGATCACGCAGCTGTTCCGCGACGGGAGAAGCGGTCAGCTACCCTTCGTGCGTAACCGTCTCTTGCACGCGGAGGACGTTTCCCGGGAGAAGGCCGGCGCCTGGATCGCAGCGATCGACGAGACCCAGCTAGTACTCACCGACATTCGCGAGAGGTGGGAAGAATTAGCCGCCATCCTGTATGAAATGCTGGCATTCGCGGGCGGGGATGCGGGCGAGGGGCCGCTGACGCTCAGGACGCCGAAAGATCGCAAGCCGAGCGGCTGGGGCACCCTGCTAGACCGGGAGGAGGAGCTTTACGCCCGGTTGACCGCCGCCCTGAAGACGCTGGATAAGCTGCTCGCCGAGATGAAGGATCAGGAGGAGCTAACCGATCTGCAAGGTCTGGTCACCAACATCGCCGGCAGCGTCAAAGAGCTCTACCGGCATCGCGACGCCGTCCGCTTCTTCCTGCAGCAGCCCGATGACGGCTTCGTCTACTGGATGGAGGGTACGACCCAGCAGAAGGTGAAATCGCTGCAGCTTCTGGCGGTTCCCATCGATGTGAGCGGCCTGCTGCAGGATGCGTTCTTTGCGGTGAAGGACAGCGTGATTCTTACCTCGGCAACCCTGTCGGTGGGGAAGACCTTTGATTATATCATCGGGCAGCTCGGCCTGCAGAAGGCGGCCTCCGAGAAGAAGCTGAGAACCGTTCTGCTGCCGTCCCCCTTCCGGTACCGGGAGCAGTCGCTCATGATCATTCCGCGCAATTTTCCGGTGCTGAAGGGCGGCAAGGGGGAAGCGGAGTTTACGTCGGCGCTTACGGACTCGCTGGCCGATGTGGCGAAAGCGATGAACGGGCGGATGCTGGTTCTGTTCACCTCTTACCGGATGCTCCGGCAGGTGCACGGGGAGCTGAAGGAACGGCTCGGCGGAGAGGGAATCCAGGTGCTGGGCCAGGGGATCGACAGCACGAGCCGCAGCAAGCTGGTGAAGCTGTTTCAGGGCGGCGGCACCAGCATCCTGCTCGGGACGAGCAGCTTTTGGGAAGGGGTGGACATTCCCGGCGAAGCGCTCAGCTGTCTGGTCATCGTCCGGCTGCCCTTTCAGCCGCCCAATCACCCTCTCGTCGAAGCGAAGTGCGAAAGGCTGAAGGAGGCGGGTCAGAATCCCTTCATGAAGCTGTCCGTACCGCAAGCGGTCATCCGCTTCAAGCAGGGGTTTGGACGGCTTGTCCGCACCGCAAGCGACAAAGGAATCGTCATGGTTTACGATACGAGGATTCTGGAAACGTATTATGGGAAGCATTTCTTGTATTCACTGCCGGGCCCGAAGATTGAGCACATGGCTGTCAACCAGGTGGTCCCGCGGATTCATGAATGGATGGAAGGGGAAGAAGAAGCATGAAGACGACGACGGAGAAAATATCGGAGGCGGTGGTTCGCCGCCTGCCCGTTTACCTTCGCTACCTTACCGAGCTGATGGGCAACGGGGTGCAAACCGTTTCCTCGCAGGATCTGGGACGCCGCCTTGATCTGAACCCGGCCCAAATTCGCAAGGACCTCGCCTATTTCGGGGATTTCGGCAAGAAGGGCATCGGCTACGATGTCGAGTACCTGATCGAGAAAATCCGCCACATCCTGAAGCTTGACCGCGATATCGCGGTCGTTCTGATCGGAGCGGGCAACCTCGGGAAGGCGCTCAGCAATTATAACGCCTACTTGAACGACAACATGCGCATCGTCGCCCTGTTCGATTCCCAGCCGGACATCATCGGCACGGCGATCAACAACCTGACGGTGCAGCCGATGGAGAAGATGGCGGCGACCGTGCAAGCCCAGCATATCCGGGTCGGAATCATGACGGTCCCCGGCTCCGAAGCGCAGCAGGTGGCGGACGATCTCGTGGAAGCCGGCGTGGAAGCGATCCTCTCCTTCGCCCCGGCCATCCTCAAGGTGCGGGAAGGCATTCGCGTCCACTACGCCGACTTCACCACCGAGCTGCAGAGCCTGGCCTATTACCTAGAATAGCCGGTGGGAGCGCCAGGAACGCCAGACCGCCAGACCGCCGCTGCATGGCAAACGGGCTGTCCGCCGGATGATAAACCCGGAGAGGCAGCCCGTTGGCGGTAGTGGCAGCGAATCACGCGTAGCGGAGGATGATGCTGTCGAGGATGTTGGCCACGCCTTCGCAGGCGTCCGTCGCTTTTTCCAGGCGCTCGTAGAGCTCCTTGATCTTGAAATCGCTGTAGGGATCGGTAGGGGAGACGAAGATGCGCCGGATACCTTCGCGGAGCAGGCGGTCTCCTTCGTTCTCGTAGCTGTTGATGATGACCGTGTGCTCGCTGATCTGGCTGTATTTTTTCTTGGCGAGGAGCTTGAAGGCTTCCAGGATGTGCTCGCAGGCGCCCACGATCACTTCCGCGAATTTCAGCATGTAGTCGTCCGACTTCTCGATGTTCAGGTAGTCGAAACGGGCTGCGGTTTCTTCGATGTAGTCGATGACATCGTCCATCTTGTTGGCCAGATCCATGATATCCTCGCGGTCCAGCGGGGTGATGAACACCTTGTTGAGCCCGCGGTAGATCATGTGGGTGATGTTGTCGCCCTTGTGCTCCAAATCTTTGAGCTGATCGATATATGTGACGGGCGGCTTGGCTCCGCTCATCGCCTCGCGGAACAGCTTCGCCGCGACGAGAGTGTTCTCCGCCGATTCCTGCAATAATCCGTAAAAGTCCGTGTCGCTCTTCTTCTGAAACATTGTGCCTTTGCTCCTTTTGGATAGTGAATGTAACCTGGCGACTTTTCTTGCCTAAGCATGACGATACCTCATTGTAAAAGGTAACATAAACATTCGGCACAAAGCAATGCGTCGGCGGAACCTTGCCCTGGTTTTGCGGGCAGCCCTTTGCCTTGCTTTTGCCGGGAACCCGTTGTACATTGTGACTGTAACGAAATAACCTGTCATTTCGTGACAGCCACTTGGGAAAGTAGCCTTACGTCGAAAGGAACCGGTGCAATGAAGCGCTTATTGATCAAGAACGGCATTTTTTTGACTGCAAACGGACCGCAGCCTGTCATAAAGGGTTCGATGGCGGTGGAGGGCGACCGAATCGCTTATCTGGGCTCCTCCATTCCGCCGGAAGAGGAAGCGAAGGGCTTCGATGAAACGGTGGACGGCGCCCATCGGCTGTTCATGCCGGGTCTCGTGAACACCCACGGCCACGCGGCCATGTCCTTGCTTCGCGGAGTGGGCGACGACCTCTCCTTGCAAGTATGGCTGGAGGAGAAGATGTGGCCGAACGAGGCGCGCTTTACGGCCGAGGATGTCCGCGCCGGAACGCTCCTCTCGATTGTCGAGATGCTCAAGTTCGGCACGACGGCCTTCGTGGATATGTACGACCATATGGATGAAGTGGCTGAGGCGGTGGAGGAGTCGGGCATGCGGGGCTGCCTCGCCCGGGGTGTCATCGGCCTCTGCCCGCTCGAGGTTCAGGACGCCAAGCTGGCGGAGGCGATCCGCTTTGCCCGGGAATGGAACGGCGCCGCGGACGGGCGGATCACCACGATGATCTCGCCCCATGCTCCGTATACTTGTCCGCCGGATTACATTCTGCGCTTCGTCGAGGCCTCCCATGAGCTGAACCTGCCGATTCATACCCATTTGTCGGAGACGGCCCGCGAGGTGGAGCAGAACGTCAAGGATTACGGGCTGCGGCCCGTAGAGCATCTGGAGAAGCTCGGCGTATTCGGCCGGCCCTGCCTCGTCGCCCACGGCGTTCACTTGAACGCCGCTGAAATTGCCATTCTCGCCCGCCATGATGTCCGGGTGTCCCACAATCCCGGAAGCAACTTGAAGCTGGCGAGCGGAATTGCACCCGTGCCCGAGCTGCTGCGCGCCGGGGTCAAAGTTTCGCTCGGGACGGACGGCTCCGCCAGCAACAATAACCTGGATCTGTTCGAAGAGATGCGCCTCGCCGCTCTCCTCCACAAGGGGGTTAGCGGCGATCCGACGGTCGTCCCGGCTTATGAAGCCTTCCGCATGGCGACTGCCGCCGGGGCCGAAGCGATCTGGCTTCCCGAGACGGGCAAGCTCGCCGCCGGCATGAAGGCGGATTTCATCGCGCTGGACGTCGACCAGCCGCATTATGAGCCGGCGTCGAATTACTTGTCGCATGCCGTCTACTCCGCTTCCGCGAAGGATGTGACGGATGTCTGGGTGGACGGCAAGGCCTTGGTCCGGCACGGAGAATGCGTCACGCTCGATGAAGAGAAGATCAAAGCGGAATTCCGCCTTCGCTATGCGAAGCTGATGGGGGCCTGATGGCGATCCGAATGTCCAGCCGGAGGGGGTCGCGTTCGGGAATGCGGCTCGGAACGAAGATCTCGCTCCTCGTAGTTGTCGTGCTGGGGCTCCTGCTGTTTGCCGGGTACCGCTTTTATCTGTCCATTCAATCCGACATCTGGACTCAAGAAGATGCGGCCGTTCAGACCGCCAAGTCGCACACCGCTCTGAAGACGGTCGGCCGGGTCGATTCGTTCGTCGGCGATGTGCCGATGATGATCGTGCAGGGCGCCGATGACAAGGGCAGGGCCATGCTGGTGTGGGTAGCCGGCGACGCGACCCACGTCGAATACGCCGACGCGGGAGTGACCAAGGAGACCATCCGCAGCAAGACCTTGGCGGGCAGTCAGGGGACGGAGCTGGAGCTCATGCGGATCGTTCCGGCCATGTTTAATGGCGAATACGCCTGGCAGTCCTTCTACCGGGCGCAAGGGCAGGACGGCAAGAAGAAGCTGTACTACAATTATTACCGGTTCAAGGATGGAGAGCTGCTGGACACCTGGCTGCTCAGCCTGCAATAAAATGAATAGCAAGATGACAATCCCTGGGGCAATTCCCGGGGATTTTTTTCTTTGCCATTTTCTATCTAAACCGCACGGAGCAGCAAACTATGATATACTACTATCTATCAGCTCAAGGCATCAAAATATGAATACGAAAGGCGGAGGATGATGAAGCTCAAAGTATTGCCTATTCTGATCGCCCTGCTGACCTCCGGTATTCTCCTCTTCGGCGGCTGGTTTATGTATCGCAGTTATGCGATGGAGAATCCGCTTGCCGATCTCGTCAAGAAAAATACCGGAGTGGAGCAGGTTGACACCACTTTTTCCAATAAACAGGCCATTGTTTCCGTGAAGCTATCCGATCAGGCGAATCTTCGCCAAATCTACCAGTCCATCGTCGTTGACGGCGCCTCCCTCGTCGGCGGGCGCGAGGTTCAGCTTAAGGTGGACAGCGACTCTTCCGCGGCTATCGACGATTGGTGGTCCAAAGCCTTGTTCGGCGTAGCCCAGGCGATGGATACGAAGCAGTATGCGGATATTCCCGGACTTCTGACCAAGGAAGCCGCGGCGGTCCCGTCGCTTCAGGCCATGACGGAGATGGACGATGTGAACGTCTATATCCGCCTGAGCGACGGGACGCACAGCAAGTACATCATCCTGCCGCGGGTTCCGGCATCCATGGGAGTGTGGCCGAATGAGTAAGTACTGGAAGGAAATCGCCATCGGGGTCGCCGTCGCCGGAATCGTCTTTTTGATCTTTGTCGGCGTGGATATCACGCCTTATCTAACCCTCGTCGTATTCGCAGCCGCGATATTCCTGTTTATCCGGCCGCGAGGCGGGGTGATGGCCGGAGCGGTCGAGCGCAAAGCCAAGCAGCGGACGCCCTCCTACCTGACCTTTGAGGACATCGGCGGGCAGGACCGCGCCAAGAATGAGTTGAAGGAAGCGCTTGATTTTCTCATCCGGCACGACGAAATCAAGAAATTCGGCATTCGCCCGCTGAAGGGAATTCTGCTGGAGGGCCCTCCGGGAACCGGCAAAACCTTGATGGCGAAGGCGGCGGCGCATTACACCAATTCCATATTCGTGGCGGCTTCCGGCAGCGAGTTCGTGGAGATGTACGTCGGTGTGGGCGCCGGCCGCGTCCGGGATCTGTTCAAGGATGCGAAGACTCGGGCGCAAAAGGAAAACAAGGACAGCGCGATCGTCTTCATCGATGAGATCGACGTCATCGGCGGCAAGCGGGACGGCGGCCAGCAACGCGAATACGACCAGACGCTCAATCAGCTGCTCACCGAGATGGACGGCATCCATTCCTCGGAGAACCCGCGGGTTCTGATCATCGCCGCGACCAACCGCAAGGAGATGCTCGATAGCGCTCTCCTGCGGCCGGGACGCTTCGATCGGCAGATTCAGGTCGACCTCCCGGACAAAAAGGGAAGGCTGCACATCCTGAACATCCATGCCAAGAACAAGCCGCTCGCGATGAACGTGGATCTGGACAAGGTCGCGGAGGAATCCTATCATTTTTCCGGGGCGCAGCTGGAGAGCTTGATGAACGAAGCCGCTGTCTATGCGATGAGGGAAGGCAACGAGGTCATTGAGCACCGCCATCTGTCGGCGGCCGTGGACAAGGTGCTGATGGGCGAACGCTCCGACCGCGAGAGCACGAAGCAGGAGCGCGATAGGGTAGCCATGCACGAGCTGGGGCATGCCATCATGGCGGAGGCCGTGAAGCCCGGCTCGGTATCGCAAGTGGCCCTCAGCCCGCGCGGGCAAGCCTTGGGTTATGTCCGGCATAACCCGCAGGAGGATCAGTATCTCTACACGAAGCAGGAGCTGGAGGAACGGATCATGGTCGCGCTGGGCGGCGCCATCGCCGAGGAGATGTTCTACGGCAACCGCAGCACCGGCTCGCGCAACGACTTCGAACAGGTGTTGAATCTGGTCAAGACGATGATGGACTCCGGGCTTACCGCACTCGGGATTGTGGACCGGGAGATGGTAACCCAGGAAGAGCTGATGAAGGAAAACAACCGCATCATCAATCAACTGACGGAGCACACCCGCGAAATCCTCGAGCGCAACCGGAATGTGTTTCACCAATCCCTCGCCATCCTGGTGAAGGAAGAGGTCTTGTCCGGAGCCCAGTTCCGCAACCTTCTCGCCAAAATTAAACAGAAGACGACGGCTTGAACCAGCCGATCGTCTTTTTTTTACGCATACTAGCTATGCTGGAGTCCGAACGCCTTTTCGCCCGATCTGTCGAGAGAGCGGGAAACAGGTGGCTTTTTTGTGAAGGCGGACAGAAAAGGATGAAAAATTATCGAAAACCATGTATCATTTAGGTTGGTGCGTTTTGCGCGTGTGTTTTCGCGTAGGACCGATCGGATTCGTATAGACCATGAAAAGCGGGTGGGAGATCATATGAAATTTACCAAAATCGGTTTGGTCGGCGTCGGAACCGTTGGCCAAGGCATTGCCGAGATGCTGGCCAAAAGCGGCCTCGAAGTCCACATGCTGGAGGATTCCGGCGAGAAGCTGGATGCCGCCATCGCGACCATCAGCAATGGACTGGACAAGCAGATCGAAAAGTGGGGAATTACAAGCTCCGAGAAGAAGCTGATCCTCGGGCGCCTGCGCCGTGCGGAGTCGGTGGAAGATATGGCTTCCTGCCAACTCGTCATCGAGAGTACGACGGAGGAAATCGACAACAAGAAGATCATCATCCGCAAGCTGGATGAAATTTGCTCTCCCGAAGTGATCCTGGCCAGCACGACTTCTACGCTCAGCCTTACCGAGCTTGCCGGAGCCTGCACTCATCCCGAACGTATCATTGGCATGCACTTCCTGATTCCCATGACGGAGATCGATGTCGTTGAAGTCGTCCGCGGCATCCGTACCTCAGATGAAACGATCCAGAATGCCCGCAGCTTCCTGGAGGAGACTTTGCACAAGAAAGGCATCCAGGTCTATGAATCTCCGGGCCTCGTGACGACCCGGCTGATCTGCATTCTGATCAACGAAGCGGTCGCGGTTTTGGCGGAGGGAATTGCAACGGCGGAGGATATCGACGCTTCTATGCGCGACGGCTATGACTTCAAATATGGCCCTCTGGAAATGTGCGACCGCTTCGGTCTCGATTCCGTGAACGCAGCGCTCAGCCGGATGTTCAAGGAATATGGGGAACTGAAATACCGACCCAACTATCTCCTGAAGAAGATGGTCCGGGCCGGGCAATTCGGCGTGAAGACGGGCGAAGGCTTCTTCCGCTACAACAAGGACGGTGTTCGGGTATGAAGGTACTGGTAATCAACTCCGGAAGCTCCTCGCTGAAATACCAGCTGTATGATATGACCACGGAAGCGGTTCTGGCCAAAGGGATGGTCGAGCGGATCGGGATGGACTCTTCCATCCTGACGCACAAGCCGACCGGCAAAGAACCCGTAACGGAAGTCAGCGAAATCCTCGAGCACAACACGGCGATCCGCAAGGTGCTGGACAAGCTGACGGACAAGGTGAGCGGCGTGCTTGAATCGATCGACGAGATCCAGGCCGTCGGCCACCGCGTCGTCCACGGCGGCGAATATTTCAAAGCTTCTTCGCTCGTGGACGCGCAAGCGAAGGAAGAAGTGCGCAAGCTGATCGACCTGGCGCCTCTGCACAACCCCGCCGCCATGATGGGGATCAACGCCACGGAAGCCAACATGCCGGGCGTTCCCCAGGTGGTTGTGTTCGATACCGCGTTCCACCAGACGATGCCGGAGAAGGCCTATCTGTATCCGATCCCGCGCGTGTTGTACAACAAATACAAGGTTCGTCGCTACGGAGCGCACGGCACCTCCCATCACTATGTAAGCCAGAAAGCCGCGGAATTCCTGGGCAAACCGATCGAATCTCTGAAAATCATCACCTGCCACATCGGCAACGGCGCCAGTCTGACGGCGGTGGAAGGCGGCGTATCCATCGATACCTCAATGGGGATGACCCCTCTTGAGGGCTTGATGATGGGAACGCGCAGCGGCGATCTCGACCCGGCCATCGTCCCTTATGTGATGAACAAGGAAGACCTTACGGTCAATGAAGTGAACTCCATGCTGAACAAGCACAGCGGTCTGCTCGCCATCTCCGGCATCTCGAGCGACATGCGGGAGATCACCGACGGCATGGCAAACGGAGAGCCGAACGCCACGCTCGCTTTCCAGATGTACGAATACCGCCTACGCAAATATATCGGATCGTACGCCGCTGCCATGAACGGCGTCGATGCCATCGTCTTTACCGCCGGCGTCGGCGAGAATTCGATCATCGTCCGCGAGAAAGTTTGCGAAAACCTCACCTATCTCGGCGTGGAGCTGGACAAATCGCTCAACGCGGTTCGTTCCGACGACCCGCGGCGCATTTCCTCCGCGACTTCGAAGGTCGAAGTGCTGGTCGTTCCGACCAACGAAGAGCTGGTTATCGCCCGCGACACCTACCGTTTGGTGAACGAGCAGCTTTAATCCGCTTCAAGAGCTTATCTGCCAGGCAATCCGCTAGACCCCGACCGATTCCATCCGGAATCGGTCTTTCTATCCGGTCGAAGCGGGCTCGGGGGCACGCATGCGTTGACGCTGTAACCGGATAGCGGCCTACCGTGCAAAATCGCCAGGGAAAAGGTACAATAAAACTATCTGCGCGATTTCAGGAGAACGGTCCAGTTTAAAGGAGGACAATATGGCAGCAAAAAGCACAATCAGCGAAGTGAACCAGCATGTGGGACAAGAGGTCCGCATCGGCTGCTGGCTGAACAACAAGCGTTCCAGCGGCAAAATCCAGTTCCTGCAGCTCCGGGACGGCTCCGGTTACATACAGGCGGTTGTCGTCAAGAGCGAAGTTTCGGAAGAAGCATGGGAGAATGCGAAGGCGCTGACGCAGGAAAGCTCCCTGTATATCACGGGAACGGTGCGGGAAGACGAACGGAGCCAGAGCGGCTACGAGCTGAGCGTGAGCGGCGTCGAGGTCATTCAGATCACGAGCGATTATCCCATCACGCCGAAGGAGCACGGGGTCGATTTCCTGATGGACCACCGCCATCTGTGGCTGCGCAGCACCCGCCAGCGCGCCGTGCTGATCATCCGCGCCGAGATCATCCGGGCGGTTCAGCAGTTCTTCAATGAGCGCGGCTTCAAGAAGGTCGATCCGCCCATTCTGACTCCCTCTTCCTGCGAAGGAACGACGGAGCTGTTCCATACCAAATACTTCGATGAAGATGCCTTCCTGACCCAGAGCGGCCAACTGTACATGGAAGCGGCCGCCATGGCGCTGGGCAAAGTCTATTCCTTCGGCCCGACCTTCCGCGCCGAGAAGTCGAAGACGCGCCGCCACCTGATCGAGTTCTGGATGATCGAACCGGAGATGACGTTTACCGATCTTTTTGAAAGCCTGGAAGTTCAGGAGCAATTCGTCTCCTACGTGGTGCAGTCGGTCGTGGCCAATTGCCGCCGCGAGCTGGAGACGCTGGAACGGGACATCAGCAAGCTGGAGAAAATTCAAGCGCCGTTCCCGCGGATCACGTATGACGAAGCGACCCGGTACTTGAACGCGAACGGATTTGACATTCCCTGGGGCGAGGATTTCGGAGCTCCCCATGAGACGGCCATCGCCGAGCGCTATGAGAAGCCGGTGTTCATCACCCATTACCCGACGGGCATCAAGGCCTTCTACATGAAGCCGGATCCGAACCGCCCGGAAGTGGTGCTCTGCGCCGATATGATCGCTCCCGAAGGCTACGGGGAAATCATCGGCGGAAGCCAGCGCATCGACGATCCCGAGCTCATGGAGCAGCGCTTCAAGGAGCATGAATTGTCGGACGAGGCTTACGCGTGGTACCTGGATCTTCGCAGGTACGGCACGGTTCCCCATTCCGGTTTCGGACTCGGCCTGGAGCGCACCGTCGCCTGGATCTGCGGACTCGATCATGTCCGCGAAACCATCCCGTTCCCGCGCCTGCTGTACCGGCTGTATCCTTAATCCGGGAGGAACGCATTGATGAAAGCTGCAAAGTCCTCCTCCGTGAAAGCTTATGAGGACGGGATGCTGGCCGGCCTCCGTTCCGGGAAGGCGGAGGTCCCGGCGCTGCTCCTGACCGGCTACCGGGAGCTCGGCTTGACCGATACGGAAGCGATGCTGCTCGTGCATCTGATCCTGTTCCTGGACAAGGAGCAAAACGAGTTTCCCACTCCCGACGAGATCGGGCAGCGCATGTCGGCCGGTTCGGATACGGTCATAGCCGCCCTGTCCCGCTTGCTGAAGACAGGCTTCCTGCGCATCGAGGAAGGCGTCCATCCGGTCGGCGGAATTCGCTTTGAACGGTATTGCCTGGACATGATGTACGCCAAGCTCGCCTCCTGGTGGGCGGACAAAACCCGGAGCGAGGCGCAGGCGAGCGCCAAGCCGGATGCGGGGAGAAATCTGTTCAGCATCTTCGAGAAGGAATTCGCCCGGCCGCTCACGCCGATGGAGCTCGAGATGATCTCCGGCTGGCTGGATCAGGACAGTTACTCCGAAGAATTGATCCTCGCCGCGCTCAAGGAAGCCGTATTTGCCGGCAAGGTGCACTTCCGATATATCGACCGCATACTTCTGGAATGGCAACGCAACCGAATTCTCACCGCTGAGCAGGCGAAGGAGCACCGGCAGAAATTCCGCGGACGCTCCTGAGTCGGATTTCATGAATATCCTATACGTACAAAAAAGAACCTCCAGCCCCACTTGCCGAGTGGGACGGGAGGTTCTTTTGCTGGGGTCAGGGTTGGTATTTGCCATTTGAGGCCATTTCAAAGCATGCGTTTCGTCGGGCAGCGAAGCTTTTCTCCTCGATGACCGCGCGAGTGTCAGCTACAGATCGCTTGCGAGGGCTTTGGCGTTGGAATCGATCGTATCGGCGATTTCCCGCGAGCGTGCTGCGCAGCGGATGACGGCCTGTTCCACCGCTTCCTTGAACGAATACCGCTCAAGGGTCTCGATGGCGGCCTGCGTCGTCCCGTTCGGAGATGTCACCTTGCGGCGCAATTCGGCCGGATTCTCCCCGGTCTCGCGGATCATATTCGCCGCCCCGAGCAAGGTGCTGACAGCCAAAGCCTTGGCGTCCTCCTGGCTGAGCCCGCCCTGAAGGCCGCCGGAGATGAGCGCTTCGGCGAAATAATAGACATAAGCCGGGCCGCTGCCGGAAATCCCCGTCAGAATGTGCAGGTCTTCTTCGCGGGTCAACACAGTATCGCCCACGGCCCGGAACATCTCCAGCGTGAGCTGCTGCTTGTCCTCCGGCATTCCCTCGCTAAAGCTGATCCCCGTCATGCCGAGACCGATCGAAGATGAAGTATTCGGCATCGTCCGGGCGACCGGAAGCCGGCCGTTGCCGAGCAGCTCGCGGATGACGCCGATCGACAGACCGGCGATGACGGACACGATCAATTGCTTGTCCGCGAACAGGCCGCGATAAGCCAGCAAGGCTGCCGGCGCATCGGCCGGCTTCATCGCCAGCACCACCACATCCGCCTGAGCGGCGAGCTTGCGGACGCGGTCCGGATTCTGCTCGGCCTGAACTCCGTAAGCCGCCCGGAGCCGCTCCAGCCTCTCCCGGTTGAACCGGTTGGTGACGGTCACCCGTTCCGGCTTAGCCGCATGGCGGGCGACAAGCCCGCGAACGATCGCTTCCGCAATGGAGCCGGCTCCCAGGAACAGGATGTTTTGCCCTGACAGAGTTAGGTTTTCTTCCATTTCGCTTATCCTCCTATAAGACAGGACCCTTCGGAAGAAGGTCCTGTCTGGCTATTGTTCAATCCGCAATCCGGGGCTATTCCCGGATTTGCCCGTTGCCGTAGACGCAGTATTTGGTCGTAGTCAAGGCGGGAAGTCCCATGGGGCCGCGGGCATGCAGCTTCTGGGTGCTGATTCCGATCTCCGCTCCGTAACCGAATTCGAACCCGTCGGTGAAGCGGGTGGAGGCATTCTGATAGACCGCCGCCGCATCCACCTCCAGCATGAACCGGCGGGCCCGGTCGGCATTTTCCGTCACAATGCACTCGGAATGCTGGGTGCCGAACCGGTTGATATGGGCGACCGCTTCCTCCAGGCCGCCGACGACTTTCACGTTGAGGATATAGTCGTTGTACTCCGTCGCGAAATCCTGCTCGGTGGCGGCCTTCGTGTTCGGCAGGTCGCCGATCAGGTCCAGCGTCTCCGGGCAGCAGCGCAGCTCGACCGCGGCGCCGAGGAACTTCTCGGCCAGGGAGTGCAGGTGAGAAGCGGCAAATTCGCCATGAACCAGCAAGGTTTCCATGGAATTGCAGACCGAAGGCCGCTGCACCTTGGCATTCATGGCGATGTCGAGCGCTTTTGTCGGGTCGGCTCCGTCATCGAGGTAAGTATGGCAGATGCCGGCTCCGGTTTCGATGACCGGCACCGTGGCATTCTCCACGACATTGCGGATCAAGGAATGTCCGCCGCGGGGGATGAGAACGTCGAGAACTCCCTTCATCCTGAGCATCTCATTGACTGATGCCCGGTCGCCGCTTGCCACCAGCTGCACCGCTTCCGCCGGCACCTCCGACTTGCGCAGGGCATCCTGAAGGATTTGCACGAGCTTGCTGTTGGAAGCGAGAGCGTCCGATCCTCCGCGCAGAAGAACCGCGTTTCCCGACTTGAGGCACAAGCCCGCCGCGTCCACCGTCACGTTGGGCCGCGATTCATAGATGATGCCGACGAGTCCGAGCGGAACCCGGATCTTGCGGATGAGCAGCCCGTTTGGCCGCTCGGTTTCCTCCAGCAGGTCTCCGATCGGATCGTCCAGTTGAATGATCTGCCGGAGTCCTTCCGCCATGTCTTCCACGCGCTTGTCGTTCAGCGTCAGCCGGTCGATGAAGGCGGTGGAGAGACCGGCGGCCGTCCCATTTTCAATATCGGTGCGATTCGCCTGGAACAGCTCTTCTTTGCGCGAGAGCAGCTCGTCGGCCATGAGCTCGAGCGCCGCGTTCTTCTGCTTGGCGGTGAGCTGGTTCAACACAATCGTGGTCCGTTTTGCCGCTTGGGCCTTCTCCTGAACTTCACTCATGACGTTCCCTCCTCGTATCAATGTCCATGCTATACCCAATCTGTGCTGTCAACCGAATGGAATCCATTCATCCCGGTGGATGACCTCCATGCGCGGCACCTCAACCCGCTTCAGCACCTCTTCGGTGGATAAGCCCGCTGTCACATGCAGCTGCCAGGAGGCGTAGTTGACGATTCCGCGGCCGATGATGCGGTGGTCCAGATTCTGCACCTCGACCACATCCCCCGGCTCAAAGTTGCCGGCCACCTCGGTGACTCCTGCCGGCAGCAGGCTTTTGCCTCCGGTGAGCAGCGCGCTCTCCGCGCCTTCATCCACTACGATATACCCTTGCGGCAAGGAATGGAACCCGACCCACTGTTTTTTGGTGGAGAGGGGATGGGCGCTCGTCTCGAAGTAAGTGCCTTTTCCCGTGCCTTTCGTCGCCCGAAGCAGGTCGCCGGGCTCCTTAACCCTGCCCACGAAGACCGGCACTCCGCCGCGAGATGCGATTTGGGCGGCGTCCACCTTGGAGCGCATGCCGCCCGTTCCGACCGAAGAACCGGAACCGCCGGCCATCTGCGTAAGCTCCGCCGTAATATGTTCCACCCGTTCGATCCGCTGCGCATCCGGTTCCTTGCGCGGATCGGCGGTATACAGCCCGTCGGTATCGGTGAGGATGGCGAGCTGCTGCGCCTTGACCAGATTCGCGACGAGTGCGGACAGCATGTCGTTGTCGCCGAACTTCAGCTCATTGACCGAGACGGTGTCATTCTCGTTGATGATCGGGATGATCCGATGCTTCAGCAGCTCGTCGATCGTCATGAGCGCATTGTGAATCCTCAGACGATTGGAGAAGTCCGAGCGGGTTAGAAGAAGTTGGGCGACCCCGATTCCGTAGCTTGAAAACACTTCCTGATAAGCCTGCATCAGCAGGGCCTGACCGACGGCTGCCGCAGCCTGCTTCTCGTGCAGATGCTTGGGGCGTTTGCGGTACCCGATCTCGGTAAATCCGGCCGCAACCGCGCCCGAGGTGACAAGGAGCGGCTGAACGCCGGTTTGGTGCAGGGCGGCGAGCTCGCCGGCGAAGAACCCGATCTTGTCGCGGTTCAATCCGCCCTCGTCGGACGTGAGCGAGCTGCTGCCGATTTTAATGACATAGCGGTGCATGATATCCCTTCCTATTTATCGAGTGGAGAACGTTGCCGCGGCCTGCGGCCCGGATATGAAAAAAACTTCCGCCTGAACGACGAAAGTCCGGAGCTGCTGCGCCGCTCAAGGAGCGAGGCTCCCGGTCTTGCTGCGCACGAGGTTCACGCACGGATTCTACCTGTGCTGCCGGTAGAAGTTTCATTAAGAATAGCATGCGGCAAAAGCCTTTGTAAAGATTCTCCGGGGTTTTCTTCGCGGTCTTGAAACATTTGGAAGCTTCCCTGCGTTTGTAAGAATAAAGCCCCTGGGCGATATCTTTCGCGGTCTTCTGCTGTTCGTGGTCGGAGCGGCGCCTTTCCTGGCCGTGATCGCAGTCGTAGGTGGACCGGCAGCTTATATCTGGAAAAGGAAGAAGCAAGCAAAGCGCGGAGCGGATTCGCAAGAATTGTGAATAGACTTGAGCGGTTCCCGACATGCAGCGGGGGCCGTTTTTGTTTGAATGTGCCTTGAATAAATGCGAAAAAATATGAAAAAACCCTGTGCAAACCCACGAAAAAATCTTACCGAAGCAGCCCCGTGCCCAAAACTGCAATCCGTGCTACAATAGCTATCCGGCCTGCTATTCGACAAAACTATCAAAGTTTCGACAAAATAGTGGTTGACAACATGTCGAGAGCGTGCTATTATGTAAAAGCTGTCCCGCAAGAGACAACAAAATGATGGTTGACAAGTCCTTGATCGACATGGTATGTTTATCATCCGGTCGGGACAAAGTAACATCGTCGGCCAAATGGTCCTTTGAAAACTGAACAACGAGTGGATAGGACGCGACTTTCGAGCTTCGGCTCGGGAGGCGCACAACAAACACGCAAGTGTTAAAGTAATGA
>Ga0255334_1000230_pt1 | contig 55127 bp, 32 predicted proteins | sample EtOH5_35cm_T3_12_FD_202080 | JGI IMG/M metagenome (GOLD analysis project Ga0255334, IMG submission 202080) | Sandy soil microbial communities from University of British Columbia, Vancouver, Canada - EtOH5_35cm_T3_129 | ecosystem: Engineered > Artificial ecosystem > Sand microcosm > Unclassified ...
CTGGTCCTCGGCGCTCGTGTCGATCGATTTGAGCAGCGATTGCACAGCGGCGTCCAGGGCGCGCGCTTGAATCAGCAGGGTCCTCACCACGTCGGCGCGATGCCTGTCCTCTGGCGTCTCTGCCCTCTGAGCGAGCGCGTCACCATTGGCATTGGTGGCGCCGGGCTCGGATGCAACAGCAAGAGTCCTCGGCGCCGGCATTCGCGCGTTGGCAGGGATGGGCTTTGGCGGCGCGTCAAAATCGACCTTGTCTGGGTTGGCGACAACGCTAAAGAGTCGAGAGCGCACGTATGCGTCGCCTTGGGGAGTGCCCGGAACGGGACCAACTGTGCAGTGCACGGTGGCCGTCGTCGCCGTCGCGCTGTTCCCTTGACTGGATGGAACGCAGCGAATCGCAGGGAGGACGCGCCTCCTGTCACTATAGCAGTGGTCGGAGGGCGCCCCCAAAGGGCAGGCATACCGGGTGCGGCGAGCGGGAGCGTTTGCTGCCGGCTGCGTCAGCGTGTTGTCCTCCTGCAACGTCGGTTCCGTTGGAATGGGGTATCGGGGAGAGGCGGCACGCGCGGGGGATCTGATTCTCGTCACATAGGTCGTGCCTTTGGTGTCCTGATTAGCGGGCGGGGTGTGCATTCTGTGTCTGGGCAAGCAGGGAGGCTTTCCTTTGTTAGACGGGGATATGGTTGGGTACAATGCACAAGAGCCCATACGCATCATCTTTATGCGCGGCGAGCGTTTGGGGGAAAAAACTCGCTTACCCCGCTACCCCACGGTGAGCCCCTCGCCTTTTGTCCTTGTCCCGCCATCTGTCCTTGCCTTGGCATTATTCTCGGGGTCTCTTGTGCCGATAGAAAGAGCACCCTCCAGAGAATGACCAGGAGCGCGACTCGATAGAGTTGGCAGAGTCGATCGATTTCGTTGCACGTATCGTGCAAAGGCCCAATGCCTGTGTGGAACTGTTTTGTGTAGCACCACGTCCTGCGTTGGAAACAGAGTGGAATTCGTACAGTAAGCTAGGAAAACGGGTCGAAAGAGTTTGTCTTGATCAATTCTGCCGACTCTGTGAGTCGTGCCCGCAGTCGTTCCCCTGGGGCAGGGCCCACAACGGTGACACAGCAGCGACCTTTCATGCACACGCGAATGCCGCGGCCAGCGAGCCTGGCCAGCGCAACACGGGCGCATTTCTCGGTGAAACTTTGGCACTCTACCGCCATTGGACGGTGGTGTGGAGGGAGTCGCCGGTTGGATAGGGCGTTTGGCCTTGCCGCGTCCCAAGTCGGCGCCGCGCGCCTTGGGCCTTTTTGATTCTTCTTTCCCGCCCAGCAGTCCATACGCTCTCACTCTCATCTATTCCATCCCGTCTTTGATTTCCAAGGCCAGCGACTCGGCCTGACCACAAAAAGCCAGCAACGACCGGAAAAAAAAAGGAAAAGAACAAGACAAAGAAAGGGAACGAATGGAACTCTTTCAGGACGTGCGCCGCGTTCAAGAGACCTTTTGCGCGAGCCTCGATTACGTGCGGGTGCACGAGCGTACTCTTGTATGTGCCGATGTTGCCCTCGCCCGGTTTTGGTTTCACGTGCGCAACTCTTGCGTCTCGCGCGATACCGTGGCTGATTCGCTCATGCGTCTGGCTGACCCAACATCTGCGAACGCCCCTTTGGCAGTACCGCATCGCGTGCGCGCCCTCCCCTCGACCCATGAACGCGCTAGAAAACGAAGGCGCGTACTCGGCCCTTTAGACGATAGTGTCGGTGCCAGTTTCACCGATGGCGCCCACGACGAAAATGCCGGCAATGGAAACAATGCTCTTGCCGCTCCCTGCCGCGAGAGAGAACCCGCGCACGACAAGGCACTTGGAGAAAAGGAAAAGGAAAAATCGACGAAAAGGATGTCGGGCACCACGGCGGAAGAGGTGGATCAGTACGCGCGAGTCTATGCCATCCTGAATATGCGCATACTGCAGCGTCGCGTCATCGGCCAGTTTGTGCCCTCGCAGCACAGGGTGGAATATTTGCAGGATCTGCCGAAACGCATCGTGCCCTGCGGGCCCATCAAGAAGCGCCGCCATGATGCCTTTACGCGAACCCTCTGCTATACCGCGGAGGGCCTCGGTGCGCTCCTGCAGGGGGTCGCCGCGCGCACGCGCTCTGTTGATGCTCCCATGGCCCACCTGGCGCGCGCTCTGCTCACTGCCAACGAGGCCACGCGCTGGATCGACGGTGTTGCAGAGCGGCTATCGTCGGGCCCCGTCGTGTCCACCCAACCGCGCCTCTTTGCGGATATCGAGTGGTTGTCGTTGTCGGAATCGCACAATGCCATAAACGATGCAGCTTTCGGCACTGCATCGGCGCGCAAGCCCGTACAGCCCGACAGAGTTGTGTCCCCAGCCCCTCGCGCGATCGTTCCCCGCCAACAGCACGACGACGATCCCACCGCTGTTGATGTGCCCCCCGGATCCTCATCTGGAATCGTCACAAGGGATCGCGGCGGCAGCGTTTCATCGTCGACCAGAGAAGGATGCGCAAAAAGAACAAGGCAGAAGCCAAACGCGCGCGATGCGTCGCAGGTAGCGAAACACACGGCCCAGCAGACGACGCATGGTACATCGGTGCCAGTGCTGGACCTAGGGTCACCTCCTGCCAAACCCCATCTCCCGCTGTTGCCCAAGGCAGAAACTGCGGTCGCGGCGCAAGCGTGCGCACCGCGCCAGCGGGTACCCATGCAGCAGGCGCGCACATCGCCCGCCACGACGCCTGTGCTGCCGCCAAAAGGACAGTCTGGGCGTCTGCTCGCCATCGCGCCCGCATCCACAGGGCCAAACGCGGCGCCCGCCGTCCTGCCGTCAAAGGAAAAAGCCACGCAGACTCTGCAAGCGTCTTCGCTGTGCTTTTGTGTGGGCACCATCACGCTGGTCTCGCTCCTGACCTTTGCCCTGGGCCTGTGCGCCGGGCGTACGCTCGCGCCGGCACTGAGACGCCTGCTCGAACAGCGCGGATGGCGCTTTATCGTGGACTATGATGCTGTGGCCAACGTGCGCGTCATTGTTACGGACGTGGCGCGCCTGCTCGTGTCCATTGTCAATGTCATGGAGCAGGAGGGCATGGACACGCAGGACATGCGCGCCTTTTGCTCATCGGCCAAGTGCGAGCGCATGTGTCGGTCCTATGGGATCACGCCCCCGGCGATACCCGCCAAGCCTCTCCCCACATCGGGCCTCGTGCACGTCGGCGCGCTTGTCTAGTCACCGTGCTCGCCTGGACGATCCTGTACAGACTGATCATCCATCCCTTCTTCTCTATCCTATCCTCCCCACCCCCTCTCCCACCAAACCTATTGTATCCACCCTCTCTTTGATGACGGCGCCGTCGACTCTATGAGTGTTTGATTCCTCCCCCCCCTCAATTTCCTGCCAAACAAAGAGATTCCTTTTGTTTGACAAGATGCCTTTATCGCGCCATCGACCAAGAGACACCATCGCCCCGTCGTCTGTCGTGAGCGGTATGAGAACCAACGGGGAGGGCGTACGACCGGTACGCCACAAGCGAATCCACGCACGTGCCGACATTCGACCCGACACAAACGTCAAACGGCGGCAAATGCAAAGTCGGCACAACAAAGGGCAGACACCGGGGTGATATACCCTTTCCCACCCAGAGGAACGCTCTTTGCAAACGCGAAACGCCATCGGTTGCTCACGGCGGTCCTCTGAAAGGAATCGATAGGGGCAGGATGGGACCCGCTGACCGTTACACGCGCACACACGGTCGGCATGGATACGCGCCAATCAGCAAGGAACAAAAGGTGCGGTGGTTTCGTAAGAATGCACGGTAAAAGAGTATGCCAGTGGACAAGAGAGAATAGTACAATACACTATATGTACAAAACGGTGTCGCGATCGGGCGCGCACATAGACATCTACCTGCCGGCGGTGGGTGCACAAATCCCTGGCCAGGTGAGAGGCCGTCGATCGGGCGGCAGCCCCATGGCGACCGAGAGCACGCGCCCGAAATGCGCCTCGTCGATCGAGGGGCCCAGCACGCCGTCGACGACGAGGAACGCGCTCGTGTCCTCGGCGCGCAAGCGCGAGGCCGTGGCGGCCAGCAGCGCATGAGTCTCGCGGCTGCTCAGCTTCATGGGCGTGGGAAACAGAGAATGGACGTGCTGCAGTCCGGCGTTGATGGTCCACGTGCAGCAGTCGCTCAGTGAATCGCGCGACACAGTGATGGTGATGTGGGCTGCCTCTGCGCGCACGCCCCGGCCTTTGATCGCGCTCCTGGTCGTCTTTGACTTATCCGATGCAATGATGGACACGATCGAGTAAGGTATATGCATTTCGCCTTGCGGTGGTACGCAGAGGGCGTCCGCGAGTGCACTTGCTGTTGCCGTTGTCGTTGTTGTCGTCGTCGTCGTCGTTTTGGTTGTGCTGGTTACGGTGGCGGTCGCCAGCGTCTTGCCCCTTGCGCTCTTGCCTGTGGGTACGGTGTCTGCGGCGGGGTCGGCGATCGGCGGTGTGGAGATGATGGTACACGAGAGGCGTCTGTAGAGACGGAAGGCGGCCCTGCTCGCTGCGACCGAACAGAGCATCACGTCCAACATTTGCGAGCAAGGTTCAGAGGGGCAGAACCCGTGGTGCTTGCGCGCGCGCACAAAGTTTAGAAACCAGCGCACGCCCCTGGCGTCGTAGGCGACCGGCAGCGATGAGAGTGCGTCGGCATCGGCAGCCGACCACGTGTCAAAGGGCGGGTCTGCCCAGGACGACGTGTCCACGTTGTTTTCCAACTGCATAATGTCGGCCGTGCGCGCGCCTCGCCCGCGTTTGTTGATGCAGTATCTTTGGAGCATTCGACCCCGTTGGATGTATGCGGCGCGCGCCTCTGCGTCGATGGTGCGATTCTGGGCGCGGGCCATGATGAGCGCCAGCGCAATGTCGATCACCACGCGCACGCGCCCCTTGGCGTCGATAATGTACTGCAGGTTGCGCTCAAAGATTGACCCCACGTCGATGGCATTAGACTGCTTGGCCGTTGGGCACCTGCCCTCTTTGGACCGCCGGTTCTGGTCGACCTCTGCTCTGCGCCTCTTTTGCTGCTCGCCGCGCACGGCTCGGGGGCGTTTACGCTTTCCGCCACCCGACGGCGATTTTGTGACAACGTCGGCGGGCGACTCCTCGGACCGTGCCTGCGAGCGCGCCTCTGTCAGAGTGTGATCGGGCGTCGTTTTGGCGGCACCGTCGCTTCCAGCAAACATGACACCGAGGCAGAACGAGCAGATATCGAGGTCGGCCTCGGATTCGCTAATGTCCTCGTCCTTGCACGAGTCGCCGTCCACATCATGAATGATGACGCCCCGTACGATCCTTATGTTGGGACGCTTTTCGGAACATGTGCACGTTTGGCCCGTAGGAGCGGGCGCGGGGGCTTCACCTGATCGTGCGCCTTTTCATCAGCATCAAATGGCAAAAGGGCGCGCACGGCGTGGCGCGAAAGCAAGGTGGGGCAGGAAAAGGGTTTGCGCACTCGACTCACAGCACGGTACAAAAGGCTCGCCCAGAGGCCACATGTAATCGGCGAGCGTCGGATCGATGGTGCTCTCGCACAGGGCGCGTAGCAGGGTGTCGGAGTCAATCTCAACATCACGGTCGTCGCTTGTCGCTGTTGCAAACGCGGGCTGTTGCCGGTCAAAGGGTGCGAGGGGCACGCCAAAGGGTCCATAGGAAGCGCCCGTCTGGCACATTGTTTCCATGGCAGAGGAGAGAGTAATGTAATCGAACGCAAGGGGGAGGTTACTTGCTCGCGGGCAGAGTGGGAGGCGATGAATGAGAGTGAGAGAGACCACAAACGGCAAGGCCGTCCCTCGCCTCGCCCTTTAGGTTGGGCGCCTGTCGACACATGTCACCAATTGCGCACGACTACACAAAAACGGCGAATGACGCGCGCTTTGATCACGCCAAAGACAGAGATCGCGGGCGCCGCTGCCGGATGGTGCGGCACGTTAGAGTCGAGGCCACAGGGGGGAACGATGAGCACGTGAACGTTCCTCCCGTGCGGGTCCTTTTGGGTTTCACGCGAGAGAAACCGCGGACGCTCGTCCAATCTGGAACCAGGTCTGCTCTTTTCCTTTCCTTTTCCCTTGTTTTCTGCATACTCGGGCGGATCGGCGGGGGGGGGAACGACGATTGGACACGTGTTAGGAGCAACGCACGCGGTTGGCCATGGCCGCAGAGTTATAAGCGAGCGCGTGCCCGCGGCAGGACAAGAGTACACAACATGCACTGTGCAAAAGGGACAACAATGGTCGGAGCCAAACGCTCGCTCCATGGACGGCGCCGCTGGCGCATGCACCCATTTCGCCGCCCGTCCGCACAATCGGACCCTGCGCCGGTGACGTTGCTCGACCTATCCACCGAACTCGGTGTCCATATAACGTCGTTTCTCGCCGACGACGCTCTGGACGTGCTCTCGCGCGCGTGCACGCGCACCCACTGGTGGACCCACGACCAGCGCAAACAGCGCCTCCAGTGGCACGGGGAGACGCTCCACGCGCTCGCCGCCCGCCCCGACGGCATACAGGCCCTGCGGTGGGCCCGCAGACGCGCAGCCAACCAAGGCCGCGCCGACTTTGCCTTTGAGTCCATGTGCTTTGAGAGCGCGGCCGCAGCGGGCCGCACAGAGACGCTCGCCTGGCTCTATGCCGATCTGCGCGCCCACCGTATGCCGCCGCGATGCTCTGCGACGGCGCTCCTGTGTCTTGCGGCCGGACAGAACCGCTTCGAGACCGTACGGTGGATGCTGCGGGAGATGCTCGACGTGCTGTGCGTGTCTCGCGCCGTGCGGATCGCCGTCAGCGCAGGTGCAAGTGACTGTCTGGCGCCGCTTTACGAGGCCTGCCGCCGACAGGGGTGCCACCCAAACGGCGACGGCGACGACGACGACGCAGTTTTGTGTGCGAGGGACCATAGGGTGATGGCCTTTCTGCACCACGAGAGGCCAATTCGCCCTCGAGAGCATCTTGCGGGTCTATTGTCGAGAGCGCGTGATGTCGCCACCCTGGACTGGCTCGAAGCCACATTTGGCGATGCGCTCGATTGGCGCAACATTGGCGCAGACCTGTACGAGAGTCTTGCCGAGGCGCAGCACACGGGCGTGCTGTCCAGGTGCGACACCCTCGAACGCATGGCCGTCCTCCTGCACTCGCACGGCTTTGGCCTCTGTGACAGCGAATGGAGCATCCTGCTGCTCTACGCTGCCATCGGGCGCGGTGCCCTGCGGCTGGTGTGTGCTCTTGCGGACCTCGTTGGCGCGCCTGCATCGTTGCATCCGCAGGCCGCCATGCGCCTCCAAGGTGAAACGATGGGTCGCTGGTTCCCCGAGTGGACCTCTCGCGGCCATGACAGAGACCGAGTCCCTGCGTGCGGCAATAGTGTCCCGGTCAAGGTCCGCCTCGCCGACCTGGAGAGCGCTCTGGATGCGCTCTGCGAGGCTCGTCCCGCGAGCGACGTTGATGACCTGATCGAGCGGCTCATGCAGCGCGCGATAAAGCGGCAGCAGTGGGGCCTGCTCGAGCGCCTGGCAGAGGCCGTCAGACGCCACCACAAGCCGGGCGCCGCTGCTTCGCCGCCTGATCGCGAGCGCGACCGTGGCAATGTTCCTTTCAACTGGGGAGACCTGATGTCTGATGCGTCGAACGTGGCTCTAGAGTACGGCGATCGTGCAGGACTCGATGCCATCGATCGAATCTCGCTCGCTGTCTTTGAACACCGCAGCGTGTGGACAGGCATCTTGGCGAGGACGGTCGAGAGCGGCCTCCTGACGTCCTGCCGGTACGCCGCCGACGAGCACGAGTCCTATCCCTTTTGCGACGATGGCCTCCTCGGCAGAAGAGACTGTGCCGATGCCGTACGACGGCGAGGGCAGGGACAGCAGAACGATCGAAGCGCGTTCATCATCTATCTATGTGGACGTTTCCCAGGCGCCGTCAGAGCCGCGAGCCTCCATCTGGGCAATAAGGCGGCGCATATTTCGCTCGACGCGCTCCGCTCCCTGGTGGCTCTCAAACGCCGCACGTGGAGCGTCAAGTTCCTCTACGCGTCTGCACAGCTGGGCAACGTCGATGCCATGTGCATGGCGCTCGACCACGCGCCGCATTTGCTCCGATCGATGGACCCCGAAGAGATGGCAACGTGTGCGGCACACTCGGCGCCCGTGTGCGCATTTCTCTGCGAACGCCGCGCCCTCGCGGTGACACCCGATTTCATCCGCACGGCAGCGCGCATGGGCAACTGGGAGGGCCTCTCCCTGTCCGTCTCCATCGGCGCGCTGGTCAAAAACCATGCGATGTTGGTGAGTTCCGACGCTCTCGCCAAAGCTGCGACGGCCGGCCACGTCGCCTTTGTCGAGGCCCTCATGCGCCACCTGCCGCACACGGACGAGTACGCATCCCTGATGCGCTCTGCGGGCATCAAGGCCATGGGCGTTTTGCGGATCGAACTCGGCTATCGGATGATTCTGCTCGCCAGAGCGTGGACCTGCATGGCTTGCCAAAACACATTCTCGCGCTTCTCATCTTCCTCTTCTTCCTCTTCTTCTTCCTCTTTCGCGCCGCCGTCGCTGCTGAGAAACTGCGTGGACGTGCCGAGTGCCACGCTTTCGGTCTCACACCCTTGGTTGGCACTTGAGCGAGGCCCCTGCCAGCTACATCCGTTCATCGATTGCCGCACAAACGACTCTTGCATGTGGATCATGAACCGCGCCGGCACGAGCGTCACCCATCGCGGTCCGCCGGTAGCCCTGGACGACGATCGCATTGACGGCAACGGCGACGGCGGCGCACGTCTCGTGTCGCTCGGAGCGCGCACAGAGCGTGTGGAACTCGCGTCGCGCCTTTTGAACGCGCTCTCGTACCAGTCAGCCATCAGCAGTGGATACCACCGTGCGGATATGCCCACCATGTACGAGGCCATGAGTTGGGTACGGCGTCTGTGCCAGCAGCACGCCGTGGCGAGGCCGCCGCCGTTCTGCCAAGCAGACGCGGACCGTACCTTGGGCGCAACCGAGGGAGACGATCCGATGGACATGCAAGAAAAAGTGACCTCGTGTACGGCGGTGATCGAGCGGCAGCTGTTGGCCACCTCGACGCGTGCCATGTACGACTCGCAGGCCGATATCGTGCGGAACGCGCTCCTGTTTGGCGACGTGGCAGAGGCGTCGCTGCTGATTCCACGATACGTCGGGAGCAACAAGTGCGTCGGCATGGACGGCCGCGTCATCGTCGCCACCAGCAGCAGTGAGTCCACGTTTAGCGCGCACTCTATCCGAGAGAGAAACACGACCGACGATGATACCGACAGGAATGTGGATGCGAGCAACCTGTGGCGCGCGCTTTTCGAGCACGTGATGACCCACGTCGCGCAGTCGGCCAACAGCGGCGACATGCTCGAACTGCTGCGGTGGGTACTCGATTCATTCCCCATTGATCGCGCCAAGATCGAGCGCCAACTGGCCGCCAGTTGGCGCACACCGATCGATGCCGCGGATCACGGCACGCACCTCATGCGCGCGCTCGTCCATTCCCGCCTCGATGCCGCTACGCCCGTCCCTACCCCCTCTGATCCCATTCCTTTCGACCCTCTAAATGTACTGGTGTGTTTTTGACATGCACACACATACATACATTCCTTTGCGACCTCTGCCCTCCTACAACGATCCTTGTTGCCATTCATTTTCGCACGCTCCCAACGTCGAGCACGACCAATCGCATCACCCTATGCTGTCGAAACCGTGATGGGTTTACCGGCGCGGGTGGCGGATCCGTATCGGCCGTCACAGACATGATCATTTATACGCGCACATACACACCACAATGCAGACGATCTGCCGTTTGGCTCTGGCAACTTGTGCGGTAACAAGATAACGTTGGGGTACACATGGGAACCAACGGAAACGGTCCAACCTTGGACGCTCTGGCACCGCGGCTCGTATCATCTACTGGGCCCGCACAGGGCGGGGCAGGGTCAAGAGTAATCGTAGTTGCCATTGTAAGGAGGAACCGCTGACGCCACGGATGCCATTTGGTTGCCCGACCCATTCCCGCCGTTAAAGCATTCGGCGCCGTTTGGTTGTTGCGATCCCTGACACGCTGGACTCCACAGGGACGGCCACGGCCCGTTGTTTTGGTGCTGGTGATGGTGGTGATACTGTTGGTGCTGACTCTGACCCGGAGGTGGAGGTTGTCCTGACGGATAGCGCGACGGCTGCTTCCCCCCACCCCCCGACGCCCACGCCACGACATGGAGGGCAAAAGGAGGTCAGCGACTGTGTCAGTGGCGGCACATGTATAAAAAAAGCGCGTCACGCTCGCCCCTCTTGCACGCGCGCGCACACATGGTGCGCGGGTGGAGGGCCAGCGGTACGCGCTATCGACGATTGCAAAGCAAGAGATTTGGTGATGAGAGAGAGAGAAGTGTGGGGGGTAGGGGGGAGAGAAGGAACAGGTCCCTCGAGAAAGAGGGAGACGCGCGTATAGGGGCGCACGTGATGTGGAATCAGCGGACAAAGAGCGGAGCGCGCACCTGGATGTCGCTGGCCGGATTGTTTGGATTGAGGATAGGCCCTCTTCCCGTACCGCCACCGCCGCCTCCGGTGCTGTTGTTCCACGGAGGGGTCACGTCACCTCCCGGTCCGTGCCACCATGACGGCATCCCGCCGTTGGGGGCCTGGCCTCCCCCGCCGGGCGGGGCATTGTTGTTGTTGTTGTTGCTGCTGATGGGAATGGTACCTCCTCCTCCACCGCCGCCACCGCCGGGTCCATTCCACGCCGGCGGCGCATTGTTGGTACCGTTGCCCCCGCCGCCCCCGCCGCTGGGCACGTTATTAGAGGGCAGCGACGGCAGAATCGGTGTGCCGCCGTCGATGGTGACGCTGCCAGTGTAATAGTAGAGATCGGTGACAAAGACACCCACGGGCGTTGCGAGCAGGTTGACGCTGCTATTATGCCCGATCGTCGTTGCGTTGGACTGTGTGGGCCACCTCCACATGATGTCTCCCGTGTTGGCATTCATGATGCGTAGGGCCACGATCGGATTGTACGTGCGCACGATATGCGCGCGCCCCTGCGACACCGTCACGTAGCCGTCATCGTTGCCCGCGATCCAGCGCACTTGGACGTCAAACGCCGTACGGTTGATCATCGACGTCCAATAGATTCTGCTGTTGACATCGATCGCGCCTGATCCGCCGCCCACCTGACTGATGTATGCATTGACCTGAGCCTCCTGGGAAGCCGACAGCACACCGTTTGCACCGTTGCCGCCGTTTGTCGCCCCCGTGTTTGGTTGCTGCTGCTGCTGTTGGGAGCCAGTTGTGTTTGTCAGCGGGCGCTGCTGGGCCGGCCTCACGTCCGAGTTGGCGCCATTGAGATCGACCAGGGCCTGCTGGCCGGCGGTATAGGGACCCACCTCCCCGCCATCGCTATCGGTCGTTTTCGTCGCATAGTTGCCACCACCGGCGCCATTGCCTCCCGAGTCCGCGGGGTAGGACCCCCTGTAGGGATTGCCGCGACTCATTGCACCGATACAATAGGCACGATGCGGGTCCGTCGGTGTCGATACTATCGGCGCAAGAATAGGTGGCTTTTACTCTCTTGCAAGGACGCACTTTTGTCTGCGAGATCGTCGGTGGGTGCGATGCACCTCTGGCGCCCAAAAAACGAAAACGCACACGGACCCCTTATCCCTTGTATGGATCGCTTTTTTCCCTGTGATTTTCACTAGTGTATTTCCCTTTGCAATGGACAATGTGCGCCCTGCTTAGACTGTATGACAACGACAACGATGATGACGATGACGGTTCCGCAGGATTGGCTTTGCTGTCGCTCGTCTGGCTCGGATGTCGGCAGTGTAGAACGTTTCCTCGCATGATGGCGCTCAAAGGTTGCCCTGGCACGGTCGCTGCTCGCTCGCTCGCTTGCGTATCCAATGCCACGTGCACAGAAAAGGCGCTCGGTGTTGGGGCCGCAGTCACATACAGAAAGCAGCATTAGTATCAACCAAATGCCAAAAGGATGAGATGCTAGTAGAAACCGTACCATCGGTACTTAGTAATCGGGTGGGTCGCAATGTCGAGTACATGTCCGCCGGCGGGCAAGAGATTGGGTATTGTTTGTTGGTTGGTTGAATGGTGGTGGATGGTCAGAGAGTGCACTAGTCATCGAAAACAAGGGTGTGGGAGCGTGTGAATCATCGTGGCATGCGAGGACGGGTCTAGGTTCCAGACGGCGGTGATATTGGTTATCTTGCGCAGACTCGAGGTGAGCGCAGATGTGGATACGATAAAGAAGCAAACGGTTTGAGATGGGGTGATACGCAGCAAGTGGCGCAATCTCTGCCGCCGTTAAGCCGGCCCACAGAGAGGGGTCACGGTGGCGTGAAGCAAGCATGCGCGCGACACACACGCGTCGTTAACGGTACGGCGGCACCAGAGGGCGTGCGCGCGCTGCATTTTTCGAAAATCCAAAAGCGGGTGGATGGGGGAGGGGTGCACATCGTGGTGGGGGCGACGGCGTCTCTACATCTGTCTTGGCAAAACAAGTCCTGCACGGTATCCGAGCGGGTCCCTGCGGTCTACTTATCGGCAGCTGCGGGCGTAGCTGCGGCGGCGGTAAGAACAAATGACAGGGAGAGAGGGAGAGCCTTTTATGGGAGACGACGGCGCCGTTCTCGGGAAAAAACGGGGAACCCCCCTGCTGCCACTGCGTGTGCTCCAAGAAGGGAAGAAAAGAAAAAAGAAAAAAGTGAAAAGGGGATCTGGGGATGCGTGCGGGAAAAACGGAGGTTTAGGGAACGCCGATGGCAAGCGGTGAGAGTCCGTGAAGTGGTGGGGTCCTTTGCGTATGGTGTGGCTGTGAGGGCCGTTGTTGGTACTGCCGTCGGTGGTGCTCGCCGACCTTTAAAGGCCCCAAAATGTCGACGTGAATAGGCCAATGGCTCGTTTTGCAACATCCAATAAGAGAAGGGAGACCTCTTGTCCGCACTCGGGCAATTCGCTCGGTGTCAGCGCGTGCGCCAGTGGCCGCGGCCTAGAGCCAACGCCAAGGCTTGCGCCCCGACACCAAAACCAGGTAGCGCAGCCGGAGTCCTGCACGATTCACACCGTAAATACGCATCGCACACCACCGTTGGACAGAGACTCGTGCACGCAACCGAGTGCGAAATGGCGTCTACATGCCCAGCAGTTTGTGGCTCTTCTACCAAGGACAATATGGAGTGCCCAGAATCCGACGACCTGCACTGGTGGATCGAACGCGCTCGACAACCTCCTCGCCGCTTCGTCTCGCGGCGACACCGTCAATGCCTCGAGCAGGGCAAGCCCTGGCCTGTGGCGCCCATGCGCTTGGTCGGTCGGACCACCCCCGCGACCGAAAGGACAACTTACCCCATGGGCGGTTCGCATCAGGACGAACACGTGGAGGAAGAGACCGGTGAGTTTGCCATGATCGGGGCCTACACTGGCCATGTGCGCCGCCACGGCCAAGACAATGATGTTTCGAGTGGAAACGACTGGCGCGACGCAGACTGGCGACGTTTCATCGAGGATCAGATCGACTTTCGGTTCACCCACATTGGCGTGGCGCAGGTCACCCGCGGTAACCCCGTGGACGATGACGAGCAGGTGTTTGAGCGCATCCTGCGCGAGGTCATTGCCCAACGGTCTCACCTCTTTGCGCCGCTCAGTGTCAGTCTGATGGATAGTTGCCAGCCCCCCGTGTTTGTCCTGCACTTTTGCCCATAAACATTGACCACATCGACAATACGGGAGCCATTCATTTGCGCAAAGTAGCCTCTCTCACAATTGGGATTTGGCTGTGAGAGGACAATGGGGCTCGTCCACTGGACTCATCGTCTGTTGTAGAGTAGTGGCCTTGGGCATCTGCAAACGGTACAACTAGTCTGTGATGTTCGCCCAGATGGCAAGACTATTGCGTTTCGACAGAGGTCGTGACAGGCAGACCAAGAGTGTGCAATGTACGATGTTCTTGGGTAGGTCAGGCCATCTAGCGCATGCAAAGCTGTTTACAGTTCCATAAGATTAAACCCCAACAATTGCATTGGTTCTGTGCAATGCACGGGAACAGGGAAAGCGCTTGCGGCTCGGTAGGGGACCGAGGCACGCGAGATACGATTTGTCGCACCGCCAACGGCCGGCGATGATGTTCAAGGTGGGGGGCGCGACGTTGGTCTGTGAAGGGCACAGTTTTGGAGCGCCAGACTGTGCGGTAGACTTGCCATGGCGGCGCGTATCAGGACTGCCTACGCATGGTTGGCGTAGAGTGACGCCGACACGTGCAACGTTTCCTACCGGGCGATGAGGGCATCCGCCATGGCGGGCCACTCGCGTGCCACCCCACGTGCACCTCAAGTACGGTCAGACAAAACATTGCCTTTGCCACCCAACATACGCACAACCTCTCCTGCTCCTTGCCACGATATGGACGCCCCTGCCTCTCGCGATCACTTTCCCGTGTCCCCAATCGACAACAAGCCGCCGTCGAGCCAACTTGCCTATGAAGATCTGATGCGCGCGTGCCCACCGTGGATCACGCTCCACGAGTTTACCCAGACCAAGCAGATCGTGGACGCGCTGGAAGACGTGCCCATAAAATGGACGACGGCGGCCGGCCGTGTTTACGATCCCCGTCGCATCGTGAAGGTGGCCGATCCTGTCCTGGCCGCTCAGCGCCTGAGAAAGGCGTATGACGATGCACCGTCGACGTGCCTGCACCTGTGGTTTGGCGTCCCACCAGAAGCATGGATCTCGTACGAGGTAAAGACGCTTGACGTCGACAAGGTTCTGCATGAGTCGGCATTGAATGAACCATTGAGCCACTCGCCTGTCAAGGCAGATCTGCCGGTCTCCGCACCGACTGCTGGGAAGCAGACGATCGACGACGTGGTCGCGCTCTACCCGGGACTCGATGCCGTTACAGGAATCAAGCTGATGCGCATTATCGAGGGTCTCGGCGATATGCCCGTCCAGTGGGTGCCTTTGAAACTCGAACTCGCTTATCCGCGGTGTGCGTCCATTCGCGCAAATACCGAGGTCGACGCTGTCGTGCACGATCTCGAGCAGTATCGTGCGCGTAACGCCCCGTGCCGCACCCTGTACATGGCCATTCGGTATATGCCTGAAGGGTCTTGGGCACTCTACTATGCAAGCGATTACACGAGCGGCGCCATGCATACGCCCCGTGAAATTGCGGCCCTCTGCCCTTTGATCAACAGTGAGCAGTCGATCGCGGTGGGGCAGATCGATGGGCTGCTTGCCGACGTGCCTCATGTCTGGGGACCCGTCGATTCGGGATACAGTTTCGACCTCGGCAGCGTTTCGGTCAGGGAGATCGTCTCGGGCGTCAGGTCTCGCTACAGGCCCGCGACTGCCGCGAAAAAGCCGACTCATCATGTGCGCCTGTGCTGCGTGGTCCATTCCCAAACCGGCGCGGTCACCATCAGATATGAGATCTGCCCGTGATGCCCTCTCTTTCTTCTCTCTCTCTCTCTCTCTCTCTCTCTTTCTCTCTAGCAGCACGCTGCGCATTCCATGTTTGCCCCGTTTTTGCAACCTCACAGAATACATGCCTTTGTATTTACCCTTGCTATCGATGGTCGAGGATGTATCTAAACACGCCCGCATGGCGGTCGGCTCTGGCTAAAGGTCCAGCGGCCATGCTCATGTCATTGTCTTGACCACGACGTTTACGTCTGCCCTTGGTGTGTGAGCCAGTGCTCGCCAATTGCAGGCAGCCACCGTTTTGCTCGCAAGAGCAGCTTCCCTTTCTTGCGCACATGTGACTCACGACGCAGGGTCATACACCAAGGGCGCACACTGCCCAATGGGACTGTGTCACCTTTGCCATCGGGTTTGTGCTTGTCCTTTTTGGGATCGCTGTCCTTCTGAGTGCCACACACGATCTGCAAACACGGTGGCCAAAGTATGGGAAGCTAGATCGGACGGGCGTGACCGAGGCGTTGCAGACCTGCCATTGTCCCGTCAAAACGTACAGGTTGCGTCAGTGATGCACAAACATGAATGGGCACTGTCCCCAATGGTACAATTGTCCACGTTAGTGCCTGTCTATCTTGGGCATACGCAAGGGCTGGCCGGCCCGCTCGAAGGCGGCCAATGGCCGACCGACTGCGATTCTGCCGGGTCCAACCCAAACCTTTCTTGAGCGCCCCGCAAGTTGTTTGCTGACGGGTGTGACCTTGCCGTTTGCGATTTACTGCTGCTGCTTTCGGTGAGACGGCTTTATGTCGGCTATCTGGCAGAGTCCTCGATCGGTGCGATTGGTTTAGAGATTATGTCGACATTGTGACTCTGGCCCAATCCGCGATTGCCATTAACGGTATATAAAGATACGGCGTGCGAGTGTTTCAGAAAGAGTACAACCTCCAGATACCATACACACGCGCGCATACAATGTCAGCCGCCATCTCTGCCCTCTTTGACACATACAGATATGGATTGCCCCGTTACGCGATTGGCCCCATCTGCGACAATGTCGAGGGCCAGCTTATCGCCTTTTCGATCGGCTTGGGCCTTTGCTACGGACGCGCTCTCTACTCGCTATTATGCTCCTACAGTTCCAGCCTGTCAAAGTGTACCCTGGTCGCCTGCGCCGTGTTGGGCGTTATCCTCGGCGTGCTGGCGATCGCGTCGATAGCGCCTTTCTGCGCGCTCCTGCCGCGCAGGCAGTCCTACATATTCAACGGCATGGTGTTGGATCTCTTTTGGGAACTGTTTTCCCGTTGCCTCTGCACGACGTTCTGTGCTGTCACGTTTGGCATCCTGTACATGATAGGGACCCATGCTCCGACTGGCACTGACGGGTTCCCATCGTAGTGGAGGTGCATCTTTCCTACTCTCCTCTTTTTCCTTTGGTGATCATGAAGTGCGCAAGCATATGCGCACCCTGAAAAATAAAGCTGCACGCCTCTTTGGTGAAATGGGTGCAAAGATGATGGCGTACATCGTGTGCGTTTGCCGACTAGACGCATGATCCATTCGCTCATCCGTGCGTCTGCACCGGGGGCTTTGTATTTGTACGATTCATTGGGCCGGTGCAATAACTCGTGAGCGAGCAGCGGCACGTCGGGCGAGGTCTCGTTCCCACCGTCGTCCGAGACAAAGAGACATCACATAACGAGCACAATGAAACGCAGGGCCATGGAAAAGCACAAGATTGGGTGCGCTGTTTGGCACGCGTACGACGCCCGACAACAGCAACCCCTCACCGTCCGCAGCAAAGGGTGGAACAGCAGGGTTTATGACTGGGGACTCTTTGCAATGTCTCCCATCTCTTCGAGGCGTTTGATGACGCGCTCCACAATCTGCTGCATGCGTGCGTTCCGATCGAGCAGGTGGTTCACGGTACGGTCCATGTTGGCGAGCAGAGCGCCCACCTGTTCTTGCCACAGAGCATCACGCGCCCCGATTGCGCTATCTACAATAGCAGGGTCCGCCCTACACTCAAGCGTGGCAGTGTCGCTGCTTGCGCGCCATTCTGCATCGACGCGCTCGCGCATCGTTGCTGCATGGGCTTTGTGGTGGGGCGCGATGGGGCACTGCGCCTCGCGCGGTCTCTCTCCGGTCTCCTCGTCTGCCGTGCACTCCATTCCTTTCTGCTCCTATTTCCTCTTTGGTTTTCCCGACTTTTCTTACGAGCCTTTTCCCCTGTACGCGAGGGATAGGCGGAAAAAAAAAGAAAGGCCCTCTTTTGATAGGGACCGACGACGTGCGAGGTCCTGACAGTGGTCTTTCACCCGCCACCAGGAAACAAAGATACTCTCGCGCACCGATGATGCACAGATCAAAGAACATACTCGCCAGATGCGCCAGGGAACCTGTCTATAGCCGCTGGCCTGCCGGCACGACCCTGGCAGACGTAGAGCGCACGCGACGGGCCTTTTTCGAGTCACTGCAGGCGCCCCCAGGATCGGCCGTACTCGACATTGGCTCAACGGTGTGGCGCCTGCCGACGCCCGAGGAAGAGGCCCAAATGCGAGTCACATTCGGGGCCCAAAGCTGCCACTGTGGCGCGCACGCGTTTCGCCCCTCTGAGCGCCCGCCCTTTTCCGACAATTCGTAAAGGCGCACACCGACGACCTTGGAGCAGGGATTGGGGGTGAACGGGCACTGTTCGTGCCTCTCTTTACAATGCGCGTCTCTTTGGCAAAGAGGATGCTTTCCCTGTTTCTGGCCCCAGCAAAGAGTAAAAAGACAAAGGGCTTGCTTGGCGCATCGACATACACGAGGGTAAGGGTTGATCCCATTGCGTCCACAGGGTTTCGTTCCACTGCAATAAGAGGTCAAATGGGAGATGATGGAAAAGAAGATGATGGTATAAAGCATCCATGGATGCACCAGCTACCCGATGAACTCGTGGACGCGATACTCAACGGATCAGGCGGATCATACGACCCACGGGCGCCCTTTCTCGATGCACGGTGGCGATTCGCTGCGCGCGGCGTGTGTCGCCGATGGAAACGCATTGTCGACAGGGTGTCCAAGGCCGATCGCGTGAGCATTATGCGCGCCAACCCGCACTTTGCTGTCGACAGGTCTGCTGCCATCGCGCTCGCGCAGGGTCGGCTCGTTGCCTGCTCGGCTATGGCGGCTTTGATTCGGTACGCCACACATGGGTTCCGATGCATGGACGCATCGTCGGCGCGAGCAGACGCCGACCTCTTGTTTCGGCAGGTTCACCACTGTGTTGACCGGGATGGTCCACTCAACGTACCAGACCATCAAGGGGCAAACCCTTCAGAACGCCAAACGGTAGGCCGCCTTCCCTTTTCTCTGGTTCCATCATTTACGGTTGGCTCACTTTTCGCGTGGCGTAAACGTGATGCATAAACAAGGCAGAGAATGGCACGATTTGGGCCTTTATCGAGTGGATGCAAGCGACCGGGGGCATACGCACGCGCGACATTGTGGCGACCCTGCTCGCGGCCAACACAGGTGGATCTATACGATGCGCAATGTCCCTATGCGATGGTCCTCTCCCGCGTTTCAGCGGAACGTTCGCTTCCCCTGGGAACGAATCATGTGAGTCGCGCGTCGGTGGGGGTACCATCATCGTGCGTCCCGGTACCTTTCTGTTGCGCGTGGCAGCGATTTACAGCGACGTCGGCGTGACGGAACGCCTGATCGACGAGTTTGGCGTTGCGCCCACCCTCAAGGCCGCCGTCGATGCTGCCGGAATGGGCCGTGGTCATGTCGTGCACGCGCTGCTACGTCGGTGCTGCATGCTAGAGATGGGCGCAGATGGCGGCGAAAGGAATGGCGATGCGATCGGCGGAGTGCGGCCGGGCGCAAAGCTGGCAGACATGGCGCGCGCTGTTTGGTTGCGCGCGACCTGGCGCGACACGTCGGGCCGCACCGCCGCCCTTTTGGCCTCGCTCATCGACGCGCACCATCGCGGTCCGTGCCCACACACGGGGCAAGCACGCGCGACCAAACGATGCGTATCTGACACGGCAGATAATGATGATGCAACGTGCGCGCCGGCATATCCCCGTTGCGCCGATGACGGCGAGACAGACGAGGCACGATGTATCGACAAACATGTGGCCCAAGCCTTGGTGCGCGCGTCAGAGATGCAAACGCCATGGTGGTGGTATGCTGCACGATGGGGAAACGTGGCTGTCTTTCGCGCATGTGCTGCCGCCCGTATGGCCTACTGTCCCATACGTGCGATGGACGCTGCCGCGCGCAGCGGTCGGCCCGAGATGTGCGCGTGGCTCGTAGAGCACGACGCCGACACACTTGGGGTGGGCCCCCATACAGCCGTGCCCGATGTGGACACGGCGCGCCAGAACCTGGCGGCGCGCATCGCCATTGCGGCAGCGCGATCGGGCCCACGCTCCGACGCCGTCCTCGACTGGTTGCGCGATTCGCTGGGGTTCTGCGCCACTCCGCCCGTGATCAAGGCCATCATGTGGGCAGCGCTGGCACCCAACGAGAGTTCCGCCGGTACCAGCACGGCAGCGGTACGTATCATGGCCATTGCGCTGCCTCACGCTGTCCTCTATGCGATGCGCGCGTGGCCAGAAGCCACCCATGAGGCCGTGCTTATGGCGCCCCGTGCCCTTTTGCGCCTGCTTCGGGATGCCGTGCGCGGTGCCGCCGACGGCGACCGCTGGACATCGGTCGACGGCTTTCTCGTCATCGAGGACCGCGTGCGGCGCATGATCGCCCAACCGCCGCACGAGTCGTGCCCCTTTTCGGGCCATCACGACGGCGGCAACGCCGACGAGGGCGACGACACGCCGGTGAACGTGTGGGAACGCGCTGTCTCCATATTGGCCATGCACAGCGCCGATGGGTTGGGCAACAAGGCACGCTTTGTTCACGATCTGAGGAGGTTGTGCGCGTGCGCCGTGCGCTGCATTGATCCCAGCGTGCGCACGGCGACAGAGGATATCGCCCCATGGCAGTGCCACAGCATCAGGGCCCAACTGCTGGAACGAAACGAGGCCGATCGAGCACAGTCACTATTGCGACCAAACGAAACAAAAGGCAACGGCCTAGAGGGCGACATCGACGTCAACAACGATGACGACGGCGACGACGACGAGAGACGCTGTGCGACGAGGGTCGCAAAGCACATGGTCAGCACCCAACCCAGTGAGCATGCCTTTGTGGGGACCTTTGTGGGAGATGGTGCGTGGCACAGTGCAAGCCATGGCGCAACGAGCGGCATGTGGCGTCGGTGGTGCCATCCGACGCCGATCCCTCGCCGCCTGCTTTCCTCTTTCCACAACACGACCTTTACGACCGACCAGCCCCCGTCTCCATTGGATGGAGCGGCATCCCTGCTCGCACAGCGCTGTATCGCGTGGCTCGACGCGTGCGGACTTGTATCTGACGAACCCTAGGTTTCCCTCCATTGCTCTCGTGTGGTTCTTGTATGTATCATACCTGCGTCCAAACAATGAACCCATTGGCTGGTCGCCTGCTTACTCTCTTCCAATTGCAAAAAGCGATTTTAGGCACACACCTACACACGGGGGTGGGGGGAGCAATGGCCGCCAAAAGGGTTGCCGGGGTGCACGTGTGGCTGGATACCCGTGTGTTTGTACCGATCGTCGTTTGCGTTCTTGTTGGCGCCGGTGGACGACCACCGCGCCAAAGGGCCCCAGAAATTTGATTGGTCGCCTGCCGGCCGACGCCTGTATCCGGGGGAGGGGGGAGGAGGAAAGAGAACCACGGCCTTGGCGAGGGGTTCAAACAACGGCAGGGACAACGCGATGGATGCCGCAGAGGCGGAGCGAGCCCACAGGATAGTCGGTGCACCCGATGTGGTTCACGACCTGCACAATTGGCTCATGGCGACTATGGGTTGGTCGGGCATGCGTCCGCGCGACTGTCCCCATTTGGGCGGCGTCGCCAGGGGTCTCTTTTGCGAGCCTCTGACGGGCCATCATGTACCCGTCCTCCCCCACATGGAGCGTGACTTTGAGAACGCCTACGATACGTGCGTCAAGGCCAACGACAGCTTTGTGCGCACACAACTGTCCATGCACCTCATCCGGCTCGCCTTTCGCGTGTTTAGCACGCAGGCTGCGCGAAACGCCGTCAAGGTCCTGTGCGAGATTGCTGACTATGTGACCCAAAGGGGCGTGGGCCATCCCAACGGTCACGTCATGGGCGTCGCGCAGACCGTGTACGATGATGCCGTGTCGACGCCACCCACCGGCGATGTCGCATTGACTGTCGCGGCAGAGGGCAACGGGGATGCCGTTGTCGACGTTGTCATCACGTCGGCCGACCCATCGGTCTCGGGCGGGCGCGTGTTTATCAAACTGCCTGCGAACCTCATTGGATTTCTGCCCAGGGCGATGTTGGTCGTCGATGGCGGCGCTCTCGATACCGGGACACCCGAAGGCGTTCCCAGCACACCAGAACGGCGGCATCAGGAAAGCCAACCGGTGCCACGACGCCGCTCCCACAACAACAACAACAACAACAACAACAGCAATGGTGGCAAGAGATCAAAACGAGGCCGCCGGTCGTCTGCGCTCGATGAATCGAAGAGGCAACGGCAACCACAGCAGCAGCAGCAGCAGCAGCAGGGACCATCGAGTGACGTGCGCCGCCAATGGATCAAACTGTTTATAAAGGCCCTGCTGACGCGCACGGGATTCGCCCTATCGTCGTCCTCGTTTGAGCACTTTGATGTGGACGATCGCGGCCGCATCGCCTTTGCCACGGGCAATGGCAAGTTGGCCTTTACCTTTGCCCAACTGTGCAAGCAACTCGGGTGCGATCTGAACCTCACGAGCGACGCCGTCGATTCATCGCTGGCTCGCTTCCTCGTGTGTGAGGGTGTCTTGCGCGGGCACGCCGCCGACCGTACCAGTGTGCTCTTTGACACGGGCCTCGTGCTGCCCAACCACACCGTGGCCAGCATCACCGAGCCTACTGCCTTTCGGCCCATGTTACCCCTCATCGAGGCCGCTCTCGCTTGCAGTGCCCGGTGTGCGTGCGATGACGATCGCGTGAACGGCGCGTCTGCCGCGTTGTCGAAGCGCGCGCGCGCCAATAGGCCCCTGTTGAGCATGTCCATTCGCGTTTTAGCCAGATGGTTTGCTGGGCAGGGCGCGCTCCACGCGCAGCTGCTCGACGTGTGGGACCGTGCCAAGGCGTTGGCCTACAAGGAGTCGCTCGTCCGGCGGCATGCCATATGCGTGGGCGAGTCGCATGTCAGGCGCGCCGTCAACAAGCACGTGCGGGTCGCGATCGCCCGCAGCCTTTGGTCTCGCGCATCATCGTCCCTCTCGCTATCCTGTCCGAGCGACCCGCCCGACCTTGGCGGTCACAAATGATCCTCTTTCTTTCTCCTCTTTTGCATACCTTTGCATCGTCCCCCCCCCTCCTTTTCCCCGTCCTTCGCTCCTAAATGCATGGCAGCGCGCCATGGCAGTGTACCCATATCTATCTCTGCGCGCTTTGGCGTAAATGAAAATGGCAATGGAGAGGAGATGTGGGTGACGAATCATATACTCTTAGACGATACAGCGTCCGAGGGCGCACAGGGGCACGACGGCCCCGTCAAAAGGCGCCCACTGGCCCAGGCTTGGGTCGTACACTTGACAGTCGTAAAAGCTACAGTCGATGACGGCCGCATCGATCAGCACGCACTCGAAAAAGTAGCACCGGATAAAGGCGCACCGGTCGAGCACGGCGCCGGCAAAGCACGCCGACTCAAAGTGTTGGCCCATAAAGAACACGCCCCTCAGCTGTGCCATGATAAAGGACGGCGACAAGAGGCCCACCATGACGACGCTGTCGACATCGGCACCTGTGCTGCTCTCTGTTGGTTCCTCTCTCGATGTTGTCCCGTTGGCACCATCCTTGTCGTCGTCATTGTCATTGTCGCCGTCGAGGTTGCCAAAAACGCCGGCAACGGGTGTCGGCGGTCGTCGCCGTCGTTGTCTCCATTGCCTTGCGCGTGTTGTGCCGCCGTCGCGGGTTGTGGCGTCCGGCGGGGGAGGGAAAGGATGGGAGAGGTGTCTGGGAACCTCAAAGAGCACGTCGTGCGCAAAGTCTTGTTTGCCTGTTAGGGGCACGTCTCGGAGGGACGCCGACTCGGCAAAGCGCCACGGACCGCGAACGTCCCAGTCGGGATGCCTGACCTCGAGGTGCTCGATGCACAGGGCGTCAAAGCCACGCACCAATTGGTGCTGATGCGACCTGGCGACGTTGACGGCACCCGACGCAATGACGGAGCGCATGTACCCGGCGCCCGAACGCGCTCGCACATCAATGTGGCCACTCCCAACGAGGTGCATTACGGCGGCCATGCGCATGGCGTCCTCGGCAACGATGGCGGCGCACCGCCAAGCAGCCTCCAGGGGCATCGCGCGATCGCCGTGCGCGTCCAATAGGCCCGCCGATACACGCGATGCCGCCCGCCTCATGGTATGGCGCATCAATTCAAAGGGCATCCGGGCCATCCATGGGCGCCACGGAATGGCCAGACGCACAAGCAGACTCTCGCCCGTCTCTGGATCGAACGCGCCATGTGGTTCCTGCGCCAGCCAACGGGACGCGGCTTTGGCGCCATAGAGCCGCCCACTCGTCAGCACGACACAGTCGTTTGCCGGCACCAGGTGGGCGGTCACGTCGCACTCGATGGCACCCTGCTCCTCCCAAAGGGGGGCCGCTTCCGGCGCTGCCGGCCGTGTGTCTGCCACCGGCGGCACCTTGGGCCGCGGATCGCTGCAGCTGCCGAGGAAGCATCTGACATAGATCGTGCCACCGTGGGTACCGTTCTCTTGTTGGGTAGACTGGGTTTGGGGCGCCTGCCCGGGCGAGTCACCCTTTGGCGGCCCACCACACTCTTTGCTGTTTCTTTCTCTTGGTTGTTCTTGGCGTTCCTCTTGGCGATCCTCTTGGGGTCCTTGCCGCCGTGCCCGCTGTCGCTCTTCGTGTCGCCAACGCTGTTGCTGTCGTGCGAGACCGGCAATCACCCACGACGTCGATGCCCACGATGACCGGTCGCGTGTTAGAACGAGGGCCTGTCCAAAGGGCGCGCCCATAGGCATGGCCGTGGCCAGCGCGTCGTCCTCCGCGCCCCACTCGAGCGAGACGTTGCGCGCACGCGCCCAGTCGCGCATGGCCATCAGGGTGAGACGCGCGGTGGCAAGGGTCTCGATACAGTGGGCAGACGCCAGATAAAGCGCCCACGCGCGGGCCTCGTGCGGGTCGTTGGGCCACATGGCCAGTCCCACGTGTCGCGCCTCTAGCCTGTCGGCCAGCTTTGCGCGCTTAAAGTTGACGTGAACCGTTTTGCGAACCTCGGGCACGCACCACGGATCATTGTCGTCGCTGCTGCTGTTGCTGCCGTCGTCATCGATACCCGCGTCGTCGCTCCCACCGTGGTCATGATCTCCCCGTGAGGAATGTGCGTCCAGTGGTTCCCTGTGATCACCACGGTCCGCGTGTTTATCGGCGGCGTGACACTCGTCCGAGGACGCGCCCGTATGCGCAAAGGGGACGACGTTCCAGTCCTCGGTAAAGAAACGCATGCCAGCGATCCGTTCGTCGGGCCACCGATCATCAAGGGCCACGAGCAGCGGAGACTCGCTGAGGAGGCGCGACCCGACCACGAGCACGTTTCCGTCGGCCGACGTGTGACGCACGTGAATTCCGCCGGCGTGGACGTAGGCCGTCGAGTGACCGTCGCGGCCAATGTGGGTACACACGCGCGGCGCGCTCGCCCTGTGCGGCGTCATGCGTCGACTGGTAAAGTGCAGCGCGTGCGCGTCCGGCGCCAAGGAATGAGACAAGGGCCACAGCGTGCGCGAGATCTTCCAGGCGCGCGCATCGATGCGCATCCAGTGGTCCTGGAGATGGGGGTCGTCGCTCGGGTCGGCCGCATGTTCCGTGCGCAGTTCGATCATGAACGAATTGCGCTTTTGTAACACCGCTGGACCGCCCAGTACGCCCTCCACCCACTGGCCCGCCCACGCGTTGCCGTCAGAGGACACCAGGACACCGCGCCCGTTGCGTTGATTGTCGCACCACTCGCCCTCGTAAAGGGCCACACCGCCGTACTCGGTCCAACAATGTCGTCCAAACCCGTGGCGCCGCCCTTCCGCAAAGGCGCCCGTATACCGTTGACACCAATCGGCTTCTTCCCACCTCTTACGTTCCCCGTCGTGGCCGGCGCCATCGTCCGCCGCTCGGGGCACCGTCTGCATCGGCGTGCCATCGCCGTCGGCGCCATTCGCAAATATGCTGCCTGGAGCATCGCGCTCGATTCCCGCTTCTTCTCTTTCCCGGGGCCCCCTTACTACGTTTGACGGCGGTACGTGGCTGCCTGTGTGCGTCCCGCCCCAGCGCGGCCGCAATGCCATTTCATGCGCTGCCGCCCTCTGTTGGGCCTCGCATATTGCCAGTGGACCGAGCACGAGGGGCGGCACGACGTTGACCTTTGGCGTCAACTCGCGCGCCTGCCCCGATCCGTTGGCTGCCATGGCCAGCGCGAGCAGGGGAACCGTGTTGGCGCGCGCGATCGCCGGCCTGCTGTCGATCTCTGCGGCCATGGCGTTTGACGGCCGCGTGACCTCAAACTGCAGGCCTGCCGAAGGGTGGTAGTAATGGGCGAGCGCGACGCCGTCGGGCACCGCGTGCAGCCACCGGTCACACCGAATGTGACAGTATCCGGGCTCCCAACAGCGGCCCGGCCCGACCAGGCTGTCGCTTTGCCACCACCCTTCGAGCACGCGCAGTCCGCCCACGCCACTGCCGTGCGTGCTCCCCGTAGGGTCGACGCAGGCCGCGTACCCCTGGGCTTCGATCTTGGGCATGGCGCCGCCACCCGTCGACGTGCCGATATCAAACTCGCCGCTAAAGAGCACACCGCCGGATATCTCCACGCTGCCGACAAAGCGGCCCGACACGGGATCGCGACGTTTGGGGTGAAGGGGGCGCGTGACCGCGGCCATGTAGACCCACCGGAGATCCTTGCCAAAGCACGCGTGGTCGGCATGGTAGGGCGGGGGTCCGTCGTATCCGAAATCGCGTCGAAAGAGCAGGCGCCACAGTGCGTCGCAGCGCGCGACCGCATGCAGGGAGTGGCACGTCATGCCCACGCACACGACCGCGCCGTAGGGGCTCCACTGAAAGACGGCCGTCACCATTTCTGCCGGCAGGTCGGACAGCGTTGCCGCGTACGCGCGTAGATTGCCGTCTCCTTTGTCGGCCGAGCGGGGCGCACGAACGTGGCGTTTGCTGCGGGCACTCGGCGCACTCGTTGGCCCATCGTCTGCGTCCCTGTTTCCCTCGTCCATGCACCGTGGAATCTCGTCGCCGCACATGTGCGACCCACTGCCGCAGTCGCCGTTACTATCCTGACGGAACGCTGTCGCGCACTGCCGTTTGGGTGCGCGCGGGTCGCTCTCCGACGGTACCACGCTGTGGGGCACTCTCTGATTGTCATGTTCTGCAGGGCCGAGCGCGTGGTGCCATGTGGGGCGCAGGCCCAGGAGCAGATCGCTGTGTCTGCGTTTGATGGATCGCGCGCGCATGCCGGCCTCCTCCATCCTACTGTGGTGGTTTGTGACAGAGATGAAACGGCTCCTGCCCGGAGCGTCCGTACATGCGACGCAAAGCGAGAATCGGGGAAATATGGTAGACAAAAGACAGAGGCAAAGGGAATTATAGTGGACGGATGGAGGGATCGCACGATAGCGGGAGATCGCCCCTCTCTTTCTCTCTCTCTCTCTCTCTCTCTCTATTCTTTGTGTGTATACGTGCCTTGAATGCGCACCGCCTGGTAAAAGACAAGAGAAATTGTCCATTTTCTTCCACCTGATGGTCGAGAAATGCCCAAGGAAATCATGGCGAAAAAACGACTCTCTCTTTTGGTCTCGCACTCCCGCGCACACGCACAGAACACCGAAAGAAGCAAAGGGACGGTGGCCCACCACCCGCGACCCTTTTTCCCTTTTTGTCTCTTTGTGTGCAGCGCCCGCCCAGTTTGGCGCCGTCAGATCGAGCACGCTCGACCCGTCCGATGAGCCGAAAGAGGGACGCCACCTCGGTGAGGTCGAGACAACGCCACCGTCGACAGCCTTTGTACCGAAAGCGAAATGCGGCCAACGGTATCAGGGGCAACGATGCGCACGACGCAAATGTGAGAGTGCCATCGCAACGGTGTCTGAAAAAGGACTCGCCAGTGACCGTTTGCCCATATGCGCGCATATGCTCTGTTATGAACGCGCACGTACGCACACTCCGAGACTCCGTGCGCGCGCGCACACACGCACCGACACGCAGCCTCTCTTGTTTTTTTCGTCCTGCTCCATGGCGGATACATACGCCTTTGCAGCCCCTTTGGGACTCCTTTTGAGTCCACCCCCTCACCGGAGCACACACGCACGCACACACCCCATCTCACACGGTCACGTTCGGGTACGCTTCACCCCCCCCCCTTATTCTTCATTTCACTGCCGCACGCGCCACTATCCCTCTCTTTGGAGACAAGAGGTGAAAAAGAGTGCTAAAAAGCATAACCTTTACCACAGATCCTGCATGATCTCTATCGCCGGCTGACACCATCGTCTTGTGCCGCGTCCCTTTTCCCGTTTTCCCTTTTTTGCGTTATTGATCGCCCGCCCCTTCCGTACCGTACGCGCGAATAGAACCATGTCTACGCTTGCCGATCGTGGTTTCCATCCGGCCGTCCAACAGCGGCCGTCCAAGAACGCCGCCCAGCCGTCATCCTTTGCAGCACCATCGACCCAGACGCCGGCGCACGATCAGACCGATGAACGGTCGCTGCTTGCGCCAGGAAAGCGCAAGCGCGGGCCAGATGGCCCGGGCGACGATACCGATGATGAGCGCGACGATTCGTCCGACTGCCGCACTGTCGAGCGTCCATCAAAGCGACTATTGTGCACTGACGGCGATCTCCCCTTGGGAGTCGTTTGCGCAGATGACAACAACACAGCGGCCACAATGACGCCATCGCAGCAACAACAGCAACAGCAACAACAGCAGCAGCAGTGTAGTCCCATCGGATGGTTGCCGCCAGAGGTCGTGCACGTGATACTCGACCATGTCACAGGCCTGCGCGATCTGTGCGCGTGCTTCAAGGCCTGGCGCGGCTTCCGTGTCCTATCACGCGGTCAGGTGCTCCTCCGCAAGTACTCACCCATTGGGTGCCATTGGGACCGGCTGCTGGCGGAACCGCTCGACGATTTTGCCTTTGTCATGCGCCACCAGCGGTGGCATCTGTCCTATGCGCTCGTGGCTGCGCCCGCGGGCGTGGGCCGTGCCGACATTGTTTACCACATCCTGTCCCTGCTGTCCCGCGCGGGCATGCCCTTTTCGTGGAAGCCCACTGCCGTTTTGTCGACCAACGAGAGGACGGCGGGAGCGGCCGTCGATGCATCGGCCGCCGCGGCCTGCAATCCGATCAAGGTCATACAGAGCGTGCTCGCGGGTGTGGCGCGTCGCGGCGACCTCGACACGATGAGCACGTTTCTCTACTTTCTCGGCGCGCGCGATACGGTCGCCAACACGGGCGTTATGGAGGCAGCCGCGGGTGCCGGCCACCTCGACATGCTCCGTCTCATTCACCGCGCCGTAGCCCTCGACCTGAATCTAAACACGGTGCTCCCCGCGATCGATACCGTCGCCGCGGCCAATCGGCCCAAGGAAAGTGCGGTGGCCACAGAGACGGTGCCTCTCAAGAGGGAGGCCATGCCCCTGCAGATGCTTCTGTCGCATCCGACGCCCTTTTTGCCGACGTGGAAGCCGGGTGCCGGTGGCGTGCCTCCGAGGCCGAGTTACCCTATGGCGAGTGAGGACCACCGACCCCCCAGGCCCTCTGGCGCCCTGGTGACCCTGTTGCCTCTTATCAAGAGCGTTCCCGCATCGCACCAACCATTGCCGTTGCCGCCGCCTCTGCCGTCTACCGAGACAACTGCGGTCCAACATCAGCAGGGCGTGCGCTGCGATCCCCACATAGCCTGCCGCCATGGGTCAGCTGGGCAGGGCGCGTGGGCCGGCAATCACCCACACATCCTCGAGTGGCTCTACCAGAGCAGGTGTCCACACATGCACGTGCTGGTGCAGGGGTCGCCGGGCTACGCTCTCGCGCAGGGCCATGTGGCCTTGGCCCAGTGGGCCGCCCTCCGGCTGGGCGACAAGGCCCGGTGCTCGCGATACGACCTCGAAACGGCGGCGCGCTATGGGTTCTTTGCGGCCGTGCAGTGGTCCCACACATCCGGGCTCAGACGATGCTCGCCGGCCATCCTCGAGGCGGCTGCGCGCGGTACGAGCAGCGTCAAGAGCGCCGCCGGGTGCATCCAGATCCTCGCGTGGGCCATGGGCGATCCGCGCATTGGACGTGTCGGGGCCATAACCGAGTGGCGCGACGCGCACATTGCGCTAGCGGCCGCAGAGACCGACAATGTGGCCGTCATGCGCTGGCTCGCGCTGGCCCATCCGACGTGCACCACGCCCGAGGCCGCGCGACGGGCCGCCGATGCCGGTGGTGCGGGTGTGGCGGTGCTCCTGCACGAGATGAAGTTGGTCACCCTGGATCAGTGGTCGTCGCTCAAGCGGGTCGTCGCCAAGGGCAATCGCGATGCGGTGCTGGCCGTGGCCCAGGCCGGCGCCCCCTATGACGCGCGCGCCATGCACGCTGCCATCCGGCGCAAGTCGGCCGGCATCATCCAGGTCCTGTGCCAGCAGTACGCGTCACAGATCGACAAGGTTCAGGTCATGCGGTATGCCGGCGAGATGGCTGCCTTTCGCATCGCGCGCGGCATTGTCAAGCAGCTGCCGGGCGCGTGTCTTCTCGACGCGCACCCACCTCTGTCGCTAGCAGCGGCTGCCGCAGGAGGACAGGGACCTACCGGTGAACAGCAGCAGCAGCAACAACAACAACAGCAGACGCAACCCGTGCGCGCGTTGGGCGTGTGCAGGTGCGCGCGATGCTTTGTGCGACGCAAGCCAGCCAAGAGGGTGCCCACCGGCCAGGCTCTCCGACGCGGACGTCCAGCTGGCAGCGGCCAAAGAGCGAGTGCGCCCGTGCCACAGGTGGCCGCCTCGTAGGAGCCGCATTCTTCTTTTTGATCACACACATGGAGAGAGAGAGAAAGAGAGAGAAATTGTACATAACGTCGGGAACAGAGAGAAGGGGACAGATTGTGGGAGCCGACGGCTCTGATGGAACCTGTGGCCTTCTGCTCGGCGCGGAGCAAGAGGGCGCGCTTGTACAGTAAATGAAACCGGACAAGAAACGTTGGCATTGCACAAGGAACCCTGGGGAGAGGGGGGACGGAGGGAAACGAGGATTCGGGGAGGGGCGCGCTCACTTGCGGCCTGATAGACGGGGAAAGGACATGGGGGCGCGGTAGTCGAGTTTGTGGGTCCACCATCAAAACGTCGCTCCGGCCAAAAGAAAGCACCGTCCTCACACGTTCTCCTGCGCGGGGGGCCTCAACGCAGTCACCATAGTCTGGCACGCGCAGACGACAAATGAGCACCACAACAGTCAGCGGCGTGACAACGACCGCCGGCGGCACCGTCACCACACCTGCGGCACAACAGCAGCAGCAGCAGCAGCAGTCGCAGGTGGCAACAGAGGCGCAGCCAGCAGAACGTGTTGTGACCACAAGGACCGTCCCCACGTCGACATCGCGCGGCCTGTGGATCACCGTGGCAGCCATCACTGCGTTGGCTCTCACGACGGCGGCCGTTGTGGCCATCCTGTTTGGCAAGCACATATGGGATTCGATCGTGAAACCCAAGACACAGCCCGTCAGCACGACCGGCTTTTACACCGTTGCGCCGGTGAAACCCCCCTCCCCTCCCCCCAGCGGCGGTGGAGGCAAGGTCAGCTACACGACGCAAAATAACGTGATGACCGTGGGCGTGCAGCTGGCCAACGTGGGCCTCTCGCAAGAGTTTGCCGACCCCAACGTGGGGTCCTTTTACGGATCGGCGCCGACCAACGATCGGTGCGCAGAGGCGTGCACCAACAATTCGCGGTGTGTCCAGTACGTGTACGACACCAACGCCACGCCGTTTAACCCTACGTGGGACCCACACGGATGCTGGCTGCGCTACGAGATGCCGGGGCCGCATGATACGACCACCGCTCCCGGATTCGTTACGGGCACCAAGCAGACCTCGTGAGTCCCCCCACCCCCTTTGCGCGGTTGTCGTTTTGCTGTCGTTGCCATAAAGAGCCTTGACGAAAAACCCTTTGTTTTTTTATTGGGTGGTCCCCAAGGGTGACGCCGGTTTGTGTGGCTGGCGACCGCCATTTGCGCCGTATGATGGCGGTGGCCACAGTGGCTGTGGTGGGCCATCCATCTGTCGCTGCCTTCTGCCGCACCAACAGAGGTCTCGCCGCAAAGGAGTGCGCGCGCGCGTTCTGATTAGGAGGGACGAAAAATGTGCGCCCCCCACGCTCCACAACCACACGTGATCGCGACGCACGATTGTGGCATTCTCCCTAGACAAGACACCACTCCTAGCGGCAGCGTAACGAGCAAAAGAGGGAAGGGAAGAGAAGCAGACATGAAGGGGACAGCGCACGTTCAAAAGCAAAAAGCCGTCGCCAGCGGCCAGGGAGCAGACGCTGCATCGATAAAACAGCAGCAGCAGCAGCAGCAACAGCAGCAAAAGCCTGCGGAGCCTGCCAAGCCGGTGCTCGCCATCGAGCCCACGACACCTTTGCCCCAGCATCCAGCATCGTATGCGTTTGTGCTGGCGGCGCCGGCACCGCCCGTGGAGCCCTCATCGGAAGCGCCCGCGCAGGGCGCTCTGCCTCCACGCGGCAATGGCAACAAGAGGCAGCGCAACAGGCGTGCGCCAAAGGCGGCCAAACCCGAGGACGCTGTGGAGGAGGAAAAGCAGGGAGCGAGCGCCGCTGGCCAGGAAATGGTGCAGATAAACGGGGCGAGCCCCGTCGTCGCCGTGCCCGAGGGAGCCGCTCCCGCCGGAACCTCTGCCGTTGCTCCCGCATCCGACGCGCCCAGGGAGGGAGGACGCCGGCGGCGCGGAGGCCACAGCAAAAAGGCCCAGCAAAACATCCGCTGGGAGGACGAGGCCGATGCCGCTCCAGAGGGCGACGGCGGCAACGTCAACAACACTAGCAACAACAAGGGTAACGTCAGCGGCAGGAACAGTAACAACAACAATGGCAAGGGCAAGGTGAGCACTGCGGAGCAAAAGCAAAAGCGCCGCGAGGCCATCGAGGCGCGCAAGGCCGCCCACAAGGAGGCCTTCAAGGCCACGCTGCGTCGCGCCCTGTTGGCCATGATGGTCGAATATGCGCAGGTCAACTTTAACGAGGTGTGGGAGACGGGCCTGCATATCAAGCTGCGCAATCGCCTGCGCGACGGGTACGCCGAGGTGGACCCCAACCTGCTCATGATTGGTGTCATCCGCGATGCCGTCGGAGGCTGGTGGCTGTGGCATGACAAGGCGCCGGCGCCCGCGTTCAAGGCCGACCCGCACCCAGGCATGCGCGTCGTGCCGCAAAAGAGGCACGTGCGCCAACAGCGTCGCCCTGTTCCAGTGGCGGCGGCCGATCAGGCCGTGGATCAGGCCGCTAAAGAGGCACTAAAGGCAGAGCGGGCCCGCGCGCGTCAGGCCAACTCGGATCTGTTCAAGACGGCCCTGCGGTCGGCCCTCTATGCCCTCATGACCGACTATGCGCAGGAAAACTACAACGGCGCCTTTTGGCTCGTCGACCTCGACGAGCGCCTGTGCGGCCGCCTGCGCAAGGGCATGGCGCGCGAGGACGAAGACCTGGCCCACCTGGCCCTGCTGAGCAACTCGTGCAGGGGCTGGTGGCGCTGGTCCGACGAGGAGGGCAAGCCCGTCTTTTGCGAGACCCAGGCCAGCATTCCGGCCGAAGCGCGCGCGCGGCCCATGACCGCCGCGGATTCGCGACGCAAGCGCGCCCGCATCAACAACAACCGCAAACGCAAGCCCAACGCCAACGGTGCCAACGGTGGCAATGGAAGTGCCGTCGTGACGCGCACACGTTCCGATCTCTCTGCGGCCAAGGCGGCCACTGCTGCCGCTGCGACTGCCACTGCCCCTGCTCCGTAGATGGCTTGCGCAAGAGATATGCTCTCCAAGAGGTGATCTGCAAACATAAACAAGTTCTATCCGCGCGTTTCTCCTGTTTTCCATTTGTGCATATCCGGGGAATGGCTAGGGCCGCAACCCGACAGAATCGATCGAGTTGGTCGATTTCATTGCATGTATCGTGTGGCGGCGCGTCGTGTGTAGAATTGCCTGTTTAGCACCGTGCCCCAAGTCAGAAACAGAGCAGAGTTTGTACAATAAGCTGGAAAAACTGTCTAAAAACAGTTTATATCGATCAACTCCGCTGAGCCACGGCCCTAGTCATTCTTATAGGTATTGGACAAGACCATCAACCACTCACAGACCTTGCACGCGCAGACAGACACGCAATCGAAACGCGCTGTACGTGCAAAAGGGAATGGGCTTTTGTCTCGCACATGGAAAACATCTTGGTGCCGGTGGTAAAGGAGGGGTACGATATGGTCGTGCATACATCGGGTGCTGTCTAGGTCATTGGGACGTGGCGTGGAGCAGCGGGGACGGCTTCACTCTGTGCAAATCACGCAGGGCACCCTCCAAAAGGGCCTGTTTGGCAGGTGGCACACAAGTTTTGGCCTCGCCAAGCGCGTCGGCAGCCACGCAGAGCGCCACGCCGGTCCCCTTGGGCACGGACGTTGGCGCGAGATGCAGAATGTCCTCGATGATGGTCCGCCCGAAACGGTTGGTAAAGGAACGCTCCTCATTGGGCGATGCGCGCGCCCACTGTCCCGATTCAATGGCGAGGCGCTCGATGAGGTGGCTATTGCGCACGGTAGCACCCTCGACCATCGACTCGCGCCCCACGACCAGAATCGCACGCGCAGACGGTTTGCACACGCGCGCCATCTCTGCCAACACCATTTCCATGTCGAGACAATATTGAATGACGGTGAGCATGCGATTAGAGCGGTGCTTGCGATTGGCGCCAATCTCGGACGGGGCCACGCCGAGTATGCGCTTCCCCATGCGCTCCATAAGTGCCCGATACTGCTGATGGTAATTGATCACATTGACATAGGGCGGCGACGTGACAATCAAATCGACGCTCGCAGAAGGGATGCCGCTCTGCCGCGCGTCGTTCCACGTGGCACGCAGGGTCGATGCAGCATGGGGCATACCCGCGACAAACGCACGAAATGATGGCCAGATGTCTGCAATCGCAGACGCCACCGGACCGCCCGACGTCTTTTCACTACAGCACAAGAGCGCATCGATGAGGGTGCGCACATCATCGCTGGCCGATGCACGCTCTCCTATCAGGCGATCCTGCTGGGCAACCTTGACGTCATGAGATGAGTCCAACTCTTGTCCATCATTGTCAGCCATCGCGACGACGGCGTCCAGCGCGCAGAGTGCGTTGGTACGTCGCTCGACGTCCCAGTTGGCGCACGACGCCACAGACGCCATCGCGATGGCGGCAGGGTTCATGTCTGTACCGTAGGCCCCGACCCTTTCAAGAGCGGCACACTCTAGGAGTATCGTACCGCTTCCGACAAAGGGATCCCATACACACGACCCAGGGCGCGCGTGCAGGTTCAGACAAGCGCGCGCCCATTCGCGTCTAAATTGGCCCGTCCAGGTAAAGGTGATGTGGGAAACGGTGCGGCACCGCTTGCGCGGCTGATCGGTGCGCTCGGCCCTCCCGTCGCGCGGGCGCTTTGCAACGGACGTCATCGATGCGGTGTACTGAAATCCCGCTCTTGTTCCAAGGCCACCTCCATCACAGACAAACAAAAAGAACGCGCCTAAATCAAGTCTCGCGACGGACAATCGACTTTTCCCCGTGCACGCCTATTTTTGTCGCGTGGCCGGCAGAACACGACGAGGACCAATGGGGGTACGACTCGATTGGTTCATCCTCGAAACACGGCATAGGGGCACACGCAAGGAGGTTTGTCCGAAAGGTTGCGGCGCAGTGTGCACGCGTTGTTGTTGTTGTCACATGCGTGTCGGTGGCGCGAGTTGTTCGGACAGGCCCCAATGACGCACGAACCCGACCAATCACATGGCTCCCTACGCCTCCAACGGTATGAGTCGTGCTGGGCAGTGTACTCTCTCGGCAAAAGCCATTGTTGGCAATTTACCAATGCCTGGATAAATCCCCATTTTGCGAAACATGGGCCGATGCCGCTTTGGGGATCGGTTCCTCGGGCAAGCCGCGGCGTAGCAAAGGGGGGAGGGTGACGCACGCCACAAGCAAATGAGGCAAGTTGATCCCTTGGGTGGACAAGAATACATTGTGCGAGTTTAAAAGAAGAAGAAGAAGAAGAAAAGGAGCGCTGGGTGTCACTCGCCGCCCCTGATGACGTTTGCATCCTCATCGTCATCGCCGTCGTCACTCGCCAGATGGGCAACAATAGAATGGCCCCCGCCGTCGATACCGACATTATCGTCGTCGTCCGATTCATCGTCATCGTCGGGTTCGCCATCCTGACATTGGTACTGGTTCTCGATGGGTACGTCATCACTATCGCCGTAAGGACTCTTATCGTGCGCAATAGTGTCATGTTTGTCCTCAGCGAGAGCCTCGTCATCGTTCAGAGCGTCGTCGTCATGTTGGGCATCGAGCAGCGCATCGCCATAGAATCTCTGTTTGTGAGCATTCCACTCACGCATGCGCTTTTGGCGTTCCTCCTCCCATGCCGCCCTCTGGGCCACGATGGCGTCGCTGAGGGTCGCAGGGTGCTCGACGGTAAAATCGTCTATGGTGGGCACGGCGGTGCCGCTTGCAGGTGCCACGATGAAGTGCGGGTCCGTGCCGGCGCCTTCCCACATGGCATCGGTGGCGTCGGCAAACCACGGTGGGTAGGCCCTCATGGTCACGCCATAGACAACAGGTATGGTGAGCACGCCGTCATAGACAACGGTCTGGATGGCCACGGTGCCGCCTACGACCGAACCCATCATATGGTCGCGCACGTCGCACGGCAGGCCCGTGATGCCGTCGAGGAACGATGTCAACGTGTTGACGCGCACGCGCAGGCGCTTGTGCGGACGGCGAAGCTTGTTCCACGCGCGCTCGATGACATGCGAGGGCCACATGAGCGGGTGCGAGCGGTTGTGCTCTCTGGCCTCCTTTCCCGAGTAGCTGTAGATGTGCGCACGATATCTGCCCCTTTCAAACCCCGCGGATAGCGTGTTGTCGATGGGTTCGACGTTGACGTGACCCGCGCTCACCATGCGATCATGAAGCGTTCTCCATCCCGCGTCAATGTCACGCTGGGTCTCTGACGCTACAGGCACGGCGATGCTCAAAATCAGTTGACGCCCCGCGTTGGCATAGCTATAGTACCTGCGCACGTGAACGCTCGCCCCACACGGGGGCACCAGTCTCGTCAGGTGCGCGCACGGGCCTTGCCGCTTGCAGGCACGTTTCATGCCGGGCGTGCGCAGGCATCTGCCACACGCCGGGTTGGCCATCATCATCGAGGGCGCGAGACGCATGCCAATGGACCGGTGGAGGACAAACGATCGGTGCTCGCCCCAATCGTGGCCCTCTCGAAGAGGTTCGGGCATCCCACACAGCACGTGCCGGTCGTACTGGTCGGTGGGAACGCCGCATCTATGGCAGCTTCCCGTACGTACTGCCTCGCCGTCGTCGTTCGGCTCTGCCTCTGGTTCTTTTCCGACAGGCACTGCATCCTCGCCATCGACGGTATTCCTATCGTTCCCGTCGACATCATCTTTATCGATCGGTGCGTCGTCTTGGCCACTGTCGATATCGTCCTGGGTGTCAAAGGGATCGGGCACAGTACCGGCGAGGGTGACGCTTCGACAAAACTCGTACACGTTGCGCACCATTGGGGCATAGTCGAGGGCAGCCAGCGCCCCACCCGGGGTCGTGCACACGACAAAGCCGACCTTTTGCGGTAGGGGTTCCTGTTTTGAATGATTGCCATTGGCCTCACCACCTTGGGGTTCGTCAGGGACCCCGGGTCGTTGTGCGTCTCCTGCATCGATGCCGTCGTCGGCCATGGTCACACCTCGGGTAGTGTCCCGATCGGCAGGGTCATCTCCGGCGTCGGCACCAGCTTGCAGAGGGGCCAGAGTGTCGGGCAAAAGGTGGGGTGGCGGCGCAAAGCCTTTGGCGTGGGCGCGACGCAATCGCGATGCGCGAGGTTTGATACCCGGCAGGGGTCGCGTCGTGCGCGATACGAGCGCCCACAGGCACTCGGCCATCATGCCCACGCGTGTCCCGTCATAGTAGGCGCCCACGTGAGAGAGATCGAACGAGGCCACAACCTGGGCAGGTCTGGCCATATCCGTAAAGATGATTTGGATGCTCTCCCTGGGCTCTTGACCGTTCATTTCCTGTTCTTGCCTTTCTTCTATAGTGTCATCGACGGTGAAAGGTAGAGCGGTAAAGGTGACGACCGATCCAGACACCTTGCACTCGAATCCGTCGGGCATGGCCGCAAACGCGTGATGCACCACACTATCCAGTGCTGCGCGGCGCTCCTGTTCGGTGGCGCCAATCACCCACAGATCGAGGTCGCGCTTCCTTTGGGTCGACGCCGGCGCGCGCAACTCGGCCACCTGGACGGCTTCGATCACGGCACCGCCCGCGAGAACCACGTTCCGTCCGAACCGTTCGAAAATGCCGCCGCCACCAACGAGTAATGGGCCCAAACGCGGGTAGAGATGCACCAGCGCATCGTTTACGCTGGCACGGTTCGAAACCAAGACCGATTCCAGGCCGATGTCGGCCTCTCCCATCGGGTCTTCCAGTTCCAGTGGCAGCCGGGGCAAGGCCAGTGCGTCGACAATGGAGAGACCCGTACCCCAGGCATAGTCGACGCCAAACAGGGGCGCCGCCCAGTCGCGCATAATGCGCGCGCCCACTTGCGCCAACAGTTGACAATTACCGCCGAATGTCCACGCAAACGCGGCGGTGGGAAATGCGCGCGGCGTCGTGTGCGTGTCGGCCGATATCGCCGCCATATTAGCATGCCACGTCGCGAGCAATTGACCTCCCAAACGGGCGTACTGATGGACGCGTTCGGCCTGCATCCTGCCCAAAACGCGCATCTCATGGTTGCGCTCGAGTACGGCGTATTCGCGCAGGGCGTCGCCACGGTAGTTTACCATTTGCTCGGCCTCTTGCTGCAGTTGGTTCAGTTGAATGGCGCTTTCGCAGAGGTCATCTCGTGGTCCCGCGCGTGCCCATACGCGCGCCGCTGCAAAGAGCACGCAGCGCGGATCGCAACTTGCCGGTAGGGGCCCACCATGTGGATCTGATGCCGGGGTAGGTCCACCTGCATCGGCTACAACCTGAGCCGCTGCGCTCTCTGCAGGGCGGCCACGAGGCATCGTGGTGGTAAGTGGTTCGGTCGGGTGATCGTGCACGCCATCCGCACATGATTCGGGGTATGCAAGTCCATAGAGCAGAAACAAAAGCGATGCATCGGCGACGGGCTGCTGAAAGGGATCGCGCGACCAGAGGTCAAGGTTTGCGCCCACGGATGCGTGCAACTCCCGCAAGAGGACCTCACAGTGGACATAGTCGAGGGTGCGCGCGAGGACAATGTCACATGGGGCAGGCTGTGCACTGCCTCTAAACAGATCGCACGCCCTCTGCACGATGACCAGGGGCGCACCCTCGAGCGGCGGAATGACGACGCGCAGTGGCTTGCCGTCGAGCACCTTTTTGGACTCGGCAAACGCCCCATCGAGCATGGTCGCAAACAGTTGGCTCGCGTCCCGTAACACAGATCGCGAACACCGAAACGCGACGATTGAATCGCCTGGTGCACCGGATGTGATCTCTACACGCACGTCATCGTCAACGCCATCCATACCGTTCTGCTGGCTCTGTCGCCTTGTCGTGCACACGAGCAGCGCCTCGATCGAATGCTGTACTGCTGCCGCTCGACGGGCAAACTCTCTTTAAGCGTGCACGACCCTTGGCGCTTATTGCAAAAAAGGCGATTTTTCCTTTCCTCCGTTCGCGGTGCGCCGTTGAACGCCATGCAAAAAACCTTTCGTGCACATCCCCCGACTGGGTGGACACGAAAGAAGTCTAAATTGGATTTCCTCCCTCTCTCTCTCTCTCTCTTGCGCGCCCTCTATGGCCGACAGATCGAAACGCTCGCCATCGAGTTTGGTCCCCCCCCCCAGGAAAGAGGATTTAGGCCAATCGCTTGTTTCAGAATGGAACACCATGCAGAGGGGACAACACCCTTACGATGTAGCACCGCCGTGCGCGTGCATGGGAAGATGTCGCGAAAGAGGGAAAAGCGCGCGGGGAGACGGTGGCCTCTGAATGAGGACGGTGTGCGAAAGCGGATCGTCTTGGCCCCTCTACACCAGTAAGCAAGGACAATCGGCGACTTGTCCTTTTTCGTTTCCAACGATGCGCCGCGTGTGGCGGGCCATCGCAGGTGCTAGGGTGCTCCCTCCGTCCCCGCGCCACCCTCAAGGGCAGTGCCAACCAGCGACCGACACCCAAAACGCCCCAAACGAAGGCCACACCATGCCCAGGAGGGCTGGAAGCGAAATCGCCGTCGGCAGGGAGACACTACTGAACCAACTCGCGGACCTGCCGCAGCCCCTCCATGTGTGCTTTGCCCGCTCGACCAAGCCTCATTACTATATCCACCTGAACGGAAACGGATCGCGTCTCTACCACAAATCGCGCGTCGTCAAGTCTCGGTCGTTTCACGTGCATGTGGGTGAGACGACGCGCGACCGCGTCGTGTTTTACGGCCTCCTGAACGATCGCACCTCGTGGCGCCTCACGATCGACCGGCGCAGTCTCGAAGTCACAGGCGACATTTGCCACTGCGGCCGTCTCACCATCGGCGACCAGATATATGAGGATCGGGTCATACGTACCGTCCTTTCGTCGTCGCAATCGCCGCCGCTGTCGCCACGCGCGCCCGATGACAATCCAGCACAGAGACCTCACGCTTGTCAACGACCACGCATGGTCCCCCTAGACTTTACGTCATTGTCCGTGACACCGCCCTCGGTCACGAGGACCCCACGTTACTGAACCGCGCGTGCACCCTTTGTTGTTTATGGTGGTGATGATGGTGATTGTTGTAATACTAGCGGTAGCAATACATTGTGTTTTCATTGCTGCTAGAGATCGGCCAATGCCGGTTTGGGTGGGTTTTTGGAGGCTCACCATGCAGCAAGATCGCCCCATGTGGGCAGGCGCCCATGGGACGTGAAATGAGAGGGCCTATGGGCACAAGAGGCGCACGCACAGGTCTCGTGCCATCGTGACACACGACCTCTTTACCGTTTTGCTTCCCCCTGGATAAAGGCAAGGAGAGAGAAAGAGAGAATGGGCGCCACTCCCTCTAGGCGCCTGCAACAACAGCAGCAGCAGCAACAGTGGCAAACACAGCAATGGGACGCGCCCCCCTACTATACCCTGCATCCGCACATTGCCCAGTCGGGTTATGCATATAGCCCTGACGGCAGGAGCGACCATGGAGCAACGCTGGAGGGCGACCAAGAGCCCATCCAACCTTGCTACAAGGACCCGGTAACAGGCAACGCCCATGTGTACCGCGTGGGCGACAATGTCATCTTGCTGGGCAAGGCGCAGCGTCAGGCTGCCAAGAGGGGCCTCGCCAATGTCGCTACGGTTATAGGTACGGGCCGCGATGGGGTGTGCCTGCGTCTCTACACAGAGGCCATACCCGAGCGCCAGGGACGCGTCGGCGCGCCTCACCCAGAGCAGGTGGTGGTGCCCCTGTCTACGTTTCACGGACGGGAGGATAGGGAAGGAGGGGGAAAAGGAAAAGACGCCATTATGCGCCCGCTGCCCATCTATGTGCGCGACGTGCCTCCATCAGAGATCGAGCAGCGCCTCTCGGCGTTTGGCCGCTGGACGGACGCCCTGGCCACCTCTATGAACGACCCCGATCCTGATATGCGGCTCAAGACCGCGTGTGGCGGTGCGTGCGCCGTCGCCGCGGGCACCCCCAACCGCACGATCGAAACCGATGACGGTTACCATCTGCGCGTGCGCGACGTGCTCGCCCTCATTACGGCAGCGACACCCGAGGGGACTACCCGACGCACGACCCTTGTGTGCGACGTGGAACCTGCGACGGATCCGTCAGCGAGCGGACATCATGCACTGGATCCTTCACGATGTGCGCGCCCCGTCATTGTCGCCACGGTGGGCCTGCCCGGCGGTACCATGCGCTACGGCATCGTTCCTCTGGAACCCAAGCGCGTGGTACAGAGCGCTGCCCTGTGCGCCTACGGTTTGCCCCTCACGCCGGCCTACTATGGTGCCATCGAATGGGACAAGTGGGACGACTATGATTCGCTGGTCAAGGATGTCGCGCAGAGGACGGCCAAGGCCTTTGGCGGATCGGCCGAGGTGCCCGTCGACAGTGTGTGGCTCTATCATTTGATCAAGGACCTGGTGAAGCGCGGCTATCGCGTCACATCGGTCGATCTTGGATGTGACGCCCCCGCCACTGGCCCATGTCTATAAACCCCACGGTGTTTATCGTTCTCGTGACCCCCTTTCCCCCCTCTTTTGTGCGTCTTGCAGTGGGACGGTTTCATTTCGCGTGACTCTCGTGACATTGCCTGTTTGTGAGTGCGTAAAGTCACCAACGTCACGCTAAATGAAACGCTCCCAGTCGTTTTTCATTTTACCCGCCCAAAGGCTCAAGCCAATATGGATTCGTTGTCGGCACAGACGTCCTTCCTGCAGGAATCTTTTGGTAGCACGCCGCGAAAACGTTACCATAGAAATGGGTCCCCGGTAAAGGACACCGAACCAGAGCAGCGAGCATTCGACTGCGCCAAACATCCGCAACAAGGGTACGTTCTCGAGAAAAGCATGAAACAGAATCGAGCGCATACGCTGCCACTCGAACTATGGGCTCTTATCGTGGCCGATGATACCATCGGTCTCCCGCCCCGTTGGCGCTTTGCGGCACGGCCCGTGTGCAGGGCGTGGCGCGACGCGATCGACGTCGCGACTCCTTCCGTGCGCGGTGTCTGCAAGAGCACAATCCAGGCCGTCTGTGGGTCTCACTGGTCTCACGAGTGGCAGGCGCAGTGGGCAACGGGCCGTATCGTGACAGCCAGGGCCGTGGTCCAGTGGGCGCAACGCGATCCCGAAAGGTGGGCGCACGCCGACGCATGGTCTGCGTGGTTCAAAGGTGGCACAAACGCCCTGCCGCCTGGACACTGGGCGGCCGTGCTGGCGGCCACGGGACTCGATATGGCCGTCGAGCGCGCCATTGCAATTGCCGACAACGAGTACGCAACGCTCGTTCGGATCGTTGGCCATGGGCACACCTCTGACGCTCAAACGGACCCTCTTGGCGACGACGCCCGTATCGCAAAACGCTGGGACAAACACGTCGGCACACACACGTCGATACCACCACCAAATGAATGGCCGACAGCGCGCATATCGGCCAAGGTGTCGCCTTGCCTAGTCGCATTGGCTGCCATTGCTTCGGGCTCACACAAAGCTGTGACTGCTGTCGCGGCCATGGCTCCACGGTCGATGGCCACATGTGCGGCATGGATGTTGGCGATCGATCTCGACAATATCGGCGTGTTTCTCACGATAAAGTCCCTCTTTTGCCGCTTTGGTCTTGCGTTTCCGCGACCCCACACGCTCCTGGCAAACGCGATCGAGAAGGGCGCCTCGCGCATATTGGCCTGCTTGCTTGACGCAGGCGAATCATGGCCTGCCTGCAACGCCGATTCTGCGCCTGGGCCGGTTGCGGATACCGACCATCCAGATGTGTTGGGAAATAGAAATGATGGTGATGCACAAGGGCAGGGAGAAGGAGCCATCACCTTTGGGCCTGTAATCTACGTGGGCCGCGGTTCATATTCGTTTTATGCGGGTCACAACGATCCAGGTATCAGAGACCAACTGTTTCAGCTGGCCCTCCAAGAAGGCTCGCACGAGGTGATCGACATAGTGGCCGCGCATGGGTTTGGAGCCGACTTGAGCCTCGATGACGCTGTCACTGCAGTGTGTACCCATCGGTCTATGGTCGGCGCACGGTGGCTTCTGACCAGTGGCACCCACTGGATAGATTTAGCCGGTGGGGTACCTGCCCTGGTGCGCCTCTTGGTCGACGGCGCCATTCGCGTCGATGGCGATGGCATGGATATGGACCGCATTTCGTCGCAGCCCGACGGCTTGCTGGCATGGCTCTTTGAGGAGGGCCCCTCTCTGTTTGGGCCCCTGCTTCCCATTCTTTCTGCCAACGCCAGTGCCGGATCGTCGGAAACAGAGAGGCATCCATCGCTGCATGAGGCGCAATGGTCCGACGTCGTACCGAGATTGGTAAAGTGCGCGCCAGAGGACCATCCGGTATGTGCCCTGTGGCTGTGCGAGCGCTTTCCCGAGGCTTTGGTGGCCGGCGGACGATCGTCGCGTCCGCTCATCGACTCTTTGGTACTGAACGTATGTCGCGAACAATGGGGCGACCCATGCATGGGGGAGCACCTGGAGCGTCTGGTCATACTGTTGGACACACTGGCAGCGTCAAAGCACGGGCGCGACGCTGTCGGCCTCAACTCGGACGACCCCATCGATCTATGGCCGGTTATTGCTCCCTCGGCAACAGAGACGATTACTCGCTCTGTGACTGCGCACCAGGTGGCAAAGCCGTGGCATCATGCCCTCGTGCGCTATGCAAACGACACTGACATTGTCGAGCGCGTGCGCGCGGGACTGCGTGCACACGAGCGCTACGGCGCGCTAAGTGAGCCGTGGCCGCGCTTGCGAGCGCCCTTTTGGGCGCCCACCGATTCGTGGGCCCGCTGGTGTCGCGTGCCGCCGGCTGTCCTGAGCGCCTATCGACGGTAGATCTCATACGGGTGCGCGTGCGTCAACAAGCTGACCGGACCGATGCCGCTTTGCAGCCGGTTGACGGCTCACTTTTGTCGCATTTACGTTGCACATCACTACTATGTTTAGTGATCATTCCCTAAAACAATGACAAGGTGTTTGCTAACATTGAATAGAATTCGGACATTTATCTAGTCTCTGTAGATAATCCTGCACAAGTAATGATGGACATGGTGCGCTCTCGCATCGTGTTTGGTCCTCGCACATTTGCCAGCAGATACCCTCCATAGTGCATGTCCGTAGAGCGCGATTCGCGTCACGGCCTCGCCACAGAACGAGGAAACGCCTGCCCTCAGTATCGCATGTTACCCACAATTGGCCAAGACCGCATCCTTGAAGGACAGTGCTTCCATAGTCTTTAACGTACTGGGTCGCAGTTTGCTAATGCCTAGTACGACAGATGTTCATCTTGTTTCACTATTGCTTTCGTACACGCGAGTGTGGCCAGTGTACATTTAAAAGAGAATGAACAACAATGAGAGCACGTGGTATGGCGCAGGGTTGCAGAGCATCACTTGGCACCATTCATGCGTGCCACGCGGCGTGCCTCGCGCTGGCGCGCCTTGGCTATATTGTCTTGGCAAAGACGGCGCTCCGACTCTGTAGGGCTCAAGATGGTCGCATACTCGACTCGGACAAAGTCAAACTCCAAGTGGTAGTCCCACACGAGTCTGCGATTCAGTTCGTAGAGGTCTCTTTGGGCTTTGGCAGCACGTGCAATGAGCGGACAGGTTGCCGTAGAAGGGTCGCGAATGGCAGCGCATATCGAGCCCGTTGCGGAAACGGAACTCATGGCGGCGCGCGCCTCGGCATCGCTCGCGTTGATTTCGTGGGCCAGCGCCCTTAGTTGATCGCGCTCTTCATCGAGTCCGTCCCACGAAAACTTCCATAGGGGAAAGTGGTCGTCGGCCCTTCTCTTTCTGGGCGTGCGCTTGGGCTTGCTGATGCGCGACATCCTCTCTCTTGCTCTCGTGCTTGTGTATGTGGTAGGAGTGAATGAGCGAGACCCCAACGGCTCTCCTTCCTCGGGGCGGCGCCCCTTCTCCGGCATGTGAAAAAGAAACGGCCGCTCGCTGCTATTGGGCCGTTGCGTATATAGAAATGGACGCTGGAGTTGTGTCGCTCCGACCGGACACGGCTCTGGCGCCGGATGGGTTCGACAACTGCACGGCGTTGGGTGGATGCGCCGATTCCGATATGGCCAACCGTTTGGTTGGCGGTGGGGTAAATGCGGGACCAATGGGAACCGGGCTCAATGACCTGCTGCCCGTCGAGTTGCTGGTCATGCTACTCGTGGGCAGGGACCAACACGGCCATCTGGTTGTCGATCCATCGAATCGTTTCCTGCTGCGCCTGGTGTGCTTTGCGTGGAACGAGATCATAACCGACGTGCGCCACACTTTTGATGCACGCCATTGGTTCCCTCACTCGCGCATACGCGGTCACCGGCGCATCGAGTGCGTGGTGAGTACCGGCGCCATATGCCGAGTGTTTGCCCGGTGTCTTTCAAGGGACGACGACTTTGCCATTAGGGCAAATGCGCTCGCGCGCGTATGTCCCACAGAGCGCGTGCAGGTTCTCACCGCAGGTCTCGCCGTATGCGGTGCATCAAAGGTCCACGCGGCCATCGATCTTTTGGCCCCGCCGCCGCCGCCAGACAATCTAGACATTGCGGCCATGTCATCTCAAGGAGCGTGCGATGATCCGGCTACCGCCGATGGTGCGCAGAACGCGCTGCTCGACGCGGCTGTGCGCTGGGGCCTCGTCGACGTGGTCGACACGCTCGTATCGCGCTCTGTCACAACAAAGTATGAAAGCGACAGCAGCAGCACTCTATTGCGCCATGCCATTCGGGAGGCGACGCTGCACGGGCACTGCCTCGTTTTCGGGCGTCTCTTGGACAGGATGGAGCAATGGTTTCCCCAGGAATGCACAGACACCTATGGTGAATCCTTGTGGAACGGAGCCTGCGAGGCAGATCATGCGTCCATCATCCACCACCTGTTTGAGCGCGTGCACGAGCACTCTGGAGACTGCAGGTGCCCCCTGGCGCGCGCCCTCGAGTACCGGCACAAGACCCGGCATCTCATGGGCGAAGCGACTGCATGGGGCAGGGTCGATCTGGTGGCGGCCTACAACAAACGGTGGTCGTGGTCCTTTGCCAACTTTATGGCCGTACGCGCGGCGTCACACGGTCACACCACATTGGCCCTATGGATGCTCGACCATATCATACTGGTTCGGGACAATGTGGACGACAGGGGTTCAGACGATGTTTTCGTGCAGGATACCATGTCTGACATCTCCTACCACGTGGTCATGTACGCACCGGGCAAGGCCGACGCCATATTGGGAAAACTCGTTCAGAGAGGGTGGTCATCCGACGGCTTTGAATTCGAGTGTGCCTGGAACGAAATCATGCGCACGCTCGCGGAATCACGGCCGGCAGGGTCCAGATACAGGGCCTCGTTTGCTCTAACAGTGATGATGCGCTGGTGGCCCGTTGCGCTCGTACAGCACCTCTCCCATCTAAAGGATGCAGAAGCGTTGATACAACACTTGTGCTTGGACGATGTGGATGCTCTTGTAGAGTTTCCTTTTCTCTAGCGTCGTGTACCCTTTTTCCCTTGTATTTTACCGTATAAAAGTATGTTTTTCCTCTGTATGCGCTTGCGCCTATAGAAACAGCAATCAAGTGGGATTGGCCCATGTGCATGGTGCAGTTTGCACACTTGCGACACGCGCCCCTGGTGGCGAAACCAAAGCCTTGTTACGCAAAGAAGAGAGCAAAAAGGGTGAGGCAGCATGTCTCTTATCAGCGTCTTGGATGACGATGTCCTCTTTCACCTGCTTACCGTTGGGGTGCCGGTCCAATGGCACGCCATCATGGCGCGCGCGTGCCGCCGGTGGCACGACATCATGTGCCACACATGGACATCGCAGCGTTCCCGCTACGAGGCATTCTATGCCGACTGCACCCTCTTGTGGAACATTGACAAGAGCGAACGCGCAACCGAGGCGCTCTTTGACCAGATCGCCGTCGGATGGCTCGCGCGCACACGCTACTTGGCCTTTGGGTGCCGCCCCGATACCGGCGTCACAATGATCCACTATGGGCATCTAACGCACGCTTTCGTCCATGGCTATCTAGCCCTCTCGGACTGGATACGCGGTATGGAGCGCGAGGTCGTTCCGTGCGCGCACGGTATGCGCTCTACCCGCTCGTATGCTTTAGACAAGGCCAACCGTTTCTGCTTCTATTGCCCTACATGCAGCAGCGGACCCAATCTTCTCGCGATGCGCGCATGGACGCCGCTGCTGCGTTCAGGCCGATTCGACTGGCTCGCGCATGATCTCATCACGCTGGACGCCCTTGGCAGCCAAGACGCTCAAAATCGTACCGACGCACATGCTCGGTATTGCGATTACATCACGCCCCATGCTATTCGCATGGCGATACCGCGCGTGCCCTTTAACGATCGGGGAACAGAACTGGAATGGTATGTGGACAATGGGTATCTAAATGTCGGGACTACAAACACGCCCTGGTGGCGCGCACTCGGTGAACACGCGCGCCTCGATCTCTTGCAATGGTCCGTCAAACGTGCCGAAATGGAGCCGTATTCCAAGGATAATAGGCTGTCTCTTGACAAACATCGCAAGGCGGTGCGCGAGGTGCTCGTTCATGCAGCCACCGGAGCCGCACAGGCGGGTTCCCTCGACGTGCTCACGTGGATCTACAGCGACGCCCATGCATATGCAACAGACATGCGCTCTGTTATCTACTTTCAGGCACTGTGTAGTGGCCACAGGTCCGTGCTCGACTGGCTGCATGATAGGTGGCCCTACCTGACCGACACATACGACATGGATCCATATGGCAATTTCATGGGTGAGGCGCCTCGAGCCAGACATGAAGCGCCTTACTATGCCCTGATGGCGCCCACACCATCGTCGCTTTGCTGGCTCGGGGAGCACGGCATTGCCATCCCCAGCAATCTCCTTTCCGAAATGGACAACCTGGAAAGGACAGAATTTAGCGACGACGAGTACCTGCTTCCTGGTTCGAGTGAGACGCTAGACTATGCGCTTGATGTGTGCGGGTGCAGTCCCACCGTACTCGAAGAGTATCTGTGCGTGGCCGCGTACTCTCGGGGCCTCTTGGGCGTACTCGCAAATCTGCATGCGCGACGTTTGATTCCGCCCAATGGCTATGCAAATATATGGAAGCGCGCTACGACGGTTCACGACGTTGCAACCAGAGAGTGGGCCGAACGGTGCGCCGTGGAAACATATCAGTTGAATGTCGCAGACAGGATCGGCGATCCATACATGTCCTTGGAGGGCGCCCCTACAGAGTGTCGGCTATACAGCGGCGCACTCCCCAAACTGTGGCCTTGGACCAACGTATCGTTTGACTGTATCTTGTGGCTGTTTGGCATCAAGGGCGTCAAGCTTCCAGCCCAATGCGTGCCTCGTGGGATGACCGAGCCTGTGGCGCGTGCGCGCGTGATGCTCGCATGTGCCGGCATCGCCTACCCTTTGCCGGCGCAGTTTACGCCCCGTGAAGCGTGCGCTGCGACCATCGATGACGCATGGGCATCTGCCGTTATCGACGCTGCTGCAGCAGCATGTGCTGGTAAAAACACGACACCGGGGGTAAAACGGCGTCGCAAGTGCGGTCCTGCGGGTGACCCATCCCTTGTGCGTACACACCATCCGATCGATGTGGCCATGGACACTGTGGATATTATCGCGCCACCTCTCCTCGACCGTCGGCAACAAAGACAGATTCGCACAGAGGTCGCGGTGCGCCGCGTGGCTCGCCGCATACAGACCATGTGCGCTCACGTTGACAGTGCCCGTTTCAATTCAGTCGGGATCAACGCGCTTTGTCAGATGGTCATGGGCTTTAGAGATTTAGCCTCTATTGTCGGTTTCATACTCTCTCCTCGCAACGAGTCTGGCAGTTGATGCCGCTCACCCACCCTTAGCAAGCACCGATAATACAGATTTACTGCACTGGAATTCGAGTTGCGTCGCTAGTCATTCTCTATGGTAGGGTCGGACGTCGACCACATCGGCTGAATGGCGACAGGAATGGCGCATGCTCGCAGCAGTGTCTCTGGCACGCACCGACCGGTCGCTCTCGATATGCCGCGAAAAGAGCAACGCGTTCCTTGATCTACCACTTTCCGTGGAAGCGCGTCCGTGAATGGATAAAGCGGCAAAAGGATGCCACGTCCACACCCAACCACTATCCAACGCGCGGATACAATATAAAAGGACGGCCCGAGCACATAGGAAACGATTTCCAAAGACCCCTCGCACAGCGCAAAACCCCAACAGAGAGGCCGACAACAACAATGTCGACAACCACAGACGATCACGCTAGCGCCCGCGCGACCATTCAAGCCAAACTTGTCGCCATTCGCACCCAGGCGTATGGACCTGAACCGCGCGTCGAGGAGGCCGCTCCCGCGCATCGGCATAACCATCGGTGCCATGACTGCCATTGCTGCTGCCGCGGGCGGTCAACGTTTTGGGACTTTTACATGTTTGACAGACTGACGAGCAGCAACAATCGTACGGCGTCTTCGAGCGCCTCCCCCCAAAAGAACGGCTCGTCCGAGAAGGATTGGGTTGCATTCCTAGTGATGCTCGTCCTCTCTGTGTGCGCTGCTATCGTGGCGGTCAACGACATCTACACGTTTGTGGTCCTGTTGCGCATGATACGCGAGGCCGACGCACTAATCCTCCCCATGGGAGGACGTACCAGCGTTGCCTTTGATGCATGGAAGACAAACGAACTCGTGCACTGGTTTGCGCACTCGTTCTCGCTATGTTTGTTTGCCCTCATCACTCTTGCGGCGACGGTGTGCCTGGCCTTTGATATCGGCGACGGCGGCATCATCTACTATTTGGGCGTGCCCGTGTTTCTGCTGGCCATCTCCCAGTTTGTCTACCACATCCTTGGACGCAGAGAGGCAAACCGCGCCCTCCTCAACGAGGCCATTGCCACCTTGGTCAAGGCAGATTGAGTTGCCTAATCTCTTTTCCCTGTACTGTCCTGATGTTTCAACAAAGCCTACTTGTTCCCCTTGTCCAAAGGTCTCTGTTGAACGTCTGCAAAAATCACCCAGTCGGTACGCATCTATGAGTGATTGCTGGAATCGCCGATGGATAGGCAGGCTCGAGTGCGTGCGCGCCTTTCTTGCGTCCTCGCCAGGCTCAAAATACTGCACATTTTGAGCAGAAATGCTGCGCATTCGTGAGCGGCCTGCAAGTTAACTATAAAAATGGTTCCCGGATAAAACCGAGTAATTTCGACTTGGGGAAGGACCAAGCACGATTGGTGTTTTATTCTATGGTCCATGGCGTCGGTTCCGTTTCCATGTTCTGGTGTCCGTGACCGGGCATGTCTCTCCCGCAATGCAAGTGCCGCCATCTGGCCGGCGTCGCTCGGCCAGGAGTGGTAGTTGTTGTGCATATATCTTTGGCGATATACGCGCATGGATGACATGGAACGCGCGAATGGGAACGCACCTTCCAGAAACGCATTCATGATTCGATCCAAACAGGCACAGGCTCGCAAAGGAAACGCCAGCAAGAGCGTATTTCGAGCGTGAGAACACAAACGAGATGAGAGCATGAAGCGCACCTTGACAAAACAGGAGGAGATCGGTGGGGGCGACCAAGGAACCTGTAAACGGCCACGTATCGACAATGGTCTATTGGGGCAGTTGTGCGTCGAACTCGTCGAGATGGTTCTCGCTCGAGTCGCCGTCGACTGGCGCTGCTTCCTGCGATCTACATGTCGCCTCTGGCGCGATCTCTTGGATGACATTGCGCAGCATGAGGCGCGCCACTATAGGGAACAGGCGTCACCGCGAGACAGACACTATGACCTGATCATGCTTAGAAACATGCTCTGCAGCAGGTGGGATTCTTGCTGCAAGCGCGCCCCCTACGGCCAGTCTGACTGGGCGCACGTCACAATGCGGCGCCGTGGGTGCATCATCATGGCCTCTACGATGCGCGACTGGTATGTGGGACGCGCCAGCACGCCGACGCCGTTGACGGCGTGGACGTGGCTCACGCACTGTTGCTTTCACCTGTGTGCAACCGCAGAAAACGCAAGAGAGACGGCGAATGCTATTCATGACCCCACACTCATCGCATTTGTCAAGAATCATGTGCCCCCCACCGACAAGGCCCTTGAGTGGGCGCTGCAACTGTGCGGGACCCATAAAGCGTGCACGGCATCAGCGCTGCAAGCGCGAGCGTCGCTCATTCGACAAATCGTTGACGCCAATCCGGGCGAAACCGACGCAAACGAAGACGCTCTTTCGACCCTAATGGCGTCCATGTCCGCGAGTGTCACAACCCTCTACGAGTGCACTCGCTGGGTAATGTGTTTCGGCAACATTGCCCTGTTTCGTTTGTTGGTCCGCGGAGGATTCGTGTTTGGCGAGCGCGACGTCATCATCAGTCCCAGTTGTGCCGAATCCATATGGGAGATTGCCGCTGACTGCCATAATCCGTGCCTGCTAGCATGCCTACTCGATACCATCAAGGATCCCTCTGTGAGTCTCGAGACGCGCGACGGTCTGTCCAAACAGTGGGACGAACAAAGTGCCTCTTGCGTGCAGCGCATGATTGCCACGGGCGAATGCCCTGACCGCACGGTGCTCGAAGCAATTGGGTCCGGCATCACTTTCGGCTTTTACAAATTGGCACACCACGCCTGCCAACACAACAATCCGGAAGCGCTGGTGCTGGCGCTCGAGTGCGCCAACGACCGGGGTCTGCTGGCAGATCCCACGCACCAACCACACTCGGGTTTCACATTTTACACAATGGCCAAGCTGGTGGTCTGCATGGAGCCATGCCATAGGCCGCGCAATCCCAAGGCCATGTTGCGCTTTCTGTGCGACCTCGAGTCTCTCGCTATCTTTGCTGGACGCGACCTACCACAACCCTTGAGACCGCAGAGGATCGGCCGTCTCGTCCACCACGCGCGCAAGACACCCAACGGTGGCGCAGCGTGTGCCCTCTTTCTGTTTAGGAGGTGGCCCGAAGCGACCATCGCATCCATGGGCGGTGACGCCAGATACTGTTTAAGAGTGCTCGTGCGCGAAGCCCTCGGGCAGGGTCTACTCACAGACGTCTGCAGCGACTGCTGTGACAGACACAAGAGGGGGCTCTTTGTCAATACGGTCTTGGAACGCGTCGTCCATATCCTTGACGCGTGCGTTCCCCACGTGATGCCACCACCGCCCATAACAGCATGTACGTCATCAGTCGACTCTGACACTGGTGTTGTTGTCAACCTGTGGGCCATACTCGTCGCTATTTTGGACAATGTGGATGGTCCCATACGAGATCTCAATGACGGCACAGGCGAGCACTACAACCTGCCCGCCGCGCTCTGTTACGCTTATGCGCGCGCGACGGGCGCATCCCTTGACCTCGCGGATCAAATGGTGTGGCAAAAGCGTGCACCCGACACTCTATGGAAACGTTGGTGCAAGCCCTTTGCCGTTGCGAGGACTCGTTTCGATGCTTATCTGGCCGGAACCGACGATGACAAACGGTGGATGGCGTGGCTCACTGCCCAAGGCTTGGTTTCGCGCGCACAGGCTGACTAGAGACTCGTGGCCTTTCCAGTCAAAGAACTAGTGTTTTTGAAAAATCAACTGGGCACAAGTCATTGTCTTTTCTATGACGATAAGCAATATGATTGTGTTTAGAAAGGGTCCTCAAGATTGGGCGTGCTCTTGCTGACTCTGGACAAACCCAAACCTTGGCTTTCTACCAAACGTAAAGGCCCAGTCTCTCTTGGTTCTCGCCACAGTCGCAAACATCTTGTGCACGATTTGGCTACTATTTCTATGCTCGTACATGGGTTCAAACAGCGCCGTTGGCCTGGCTCGAGCCTGGACCTGGTCGGTCCAAGTCGATATTGCGTTGGCTAGCATTAGGCGTGAAGCAACTCTGATGCTTTTGGCTTCCTGTCGGTCGAAAAGCACTTTGGGGGATCCTTTCCGGAAACAGACCAGCGCCCCACTTGTGCGATAACCAAAGAGTATGACTTGGGCAAGAACGACCTCTCTACTCTTTCTTGCGCAGCGACTGTGCCAGAGGCGCGACTGACGCGCACGGCAGTCCATCTGTCCCCTTTCTCTAGTCGAAACAGTAAAAAGAGAAAAGAGAAAAGGGAAAGGACCGATGGCGTTTGCGTTTCGGTCGGGCACTTCACCAGCAAATGGGATGTTGGGCACAACTACGGGCCAGTGACCCTGGTCGACGTTGAGGCGAAACGAATTGTGCGCCACCATGGCGTTGGCGTCAAAGATTGGCCGTGCCGTCACATACCAAATGGCGCGCGTGCCCAAAGACATACACGCGAGCAGATCACTGACCATGCTGAAGAGAGAGAGAGATAGAGAGACCATCGCAAAACGACCGCACCCCCGATGATGGTCTATAGAGTGGCATCATTGTCGGGCATGGTAGTTCCGTCAGACCATATGGAATGTGCACTTGAGATCCAATCGAGAGACAACCCTAATGACCCACATCGACCCCAAGAACCTAACAAATTTTATTCTCTATCAGTATGAGACGTGGGGCAACAATTCCATTCTAGTGCAGAGTGACCGATCGCATTACCGGTGATGCCAAGGAATCGCTAGTCATAGATATCAAACTCGATGTTTGTGCAGGCTAAATCGACCCATGTCGAGTTTGCCGCCGACTGCCTGATGATCACATAGACAAGGCCCTCACCCTGTGTACATCCGACGGCGCGGCGGGGAGGGATAACCACGGCACAAAAGAGGTATAGTCAGCAACGCAAGAAAGGAGACCATCACAAGGGCCCGCACCAAACGATCAAGAAAAGAGCAAGACGAGTCAGACGTACGACTGGCGAGTAGCCCGGGAGGTGCATACTCTGCGTCAATATAACGCGTCCAGGGCCTGCTTCTGGCACACATTCATTGCCGTCTTTGAGGCGCGCCGACTGCGATTGAATGCACACGGGCAGGTCCATGGTGGCGAGTTTGGCCCCCTCGGCATAGTAGACCATGTGCCAGGTCAAATTCGCGGCCCGCAGCGTGTCGCCTGTTCCTCCGATGTTTGATGCAGCGGCAGACGGTCCCAATGTTGGACGGAAGGACAGAGTGTAGACCGAGAGGGAACAAGAGCAAGACATTAGCACAACAGGATGGAATGGGAACAAAAGGATAGAGAGGGGTGGGCATGCGCAATATCGCCGAGATGACTATGGTGCTCTGTCGCGTCCACTTGTGCATCGTGGAAGGCGCAATGCACGTGGACGTTATGTTGATGGATGATTTGGGCACTGTCTTGCAGTGAGACCAGTCGCCGCCACAGTCCTTGGGCAGGTCCGTTGTAGGATGCTCGGCGCTTGCAAACCCGTCGCTGGCGATGCGCGCCATCACGACCATCGTGCATGCCGCCACCCAGAGTGCGATTCTGCCGGTGGCTTGTGCCGCCACAGTCTTTCGTGCCATGCCCTTGCGGTGTACCCGTGTGTCTTTTTTTTTGTTTAGCAGAGAAAAGTGGTTCAATGAGGAGCGCTG
>Ga0255334_1000231_pt1 | contig 55095 bp, 49 predicted proteins | sample EtOH5_35cm_T3_12_FD_202080 | JGI IMG/M metagenome (GOLD analysis project Ga0255334, IMG submission 202080) | Sandy soil microbial communities from University of British Columbia, Vancouver, Canada - EtOH5_35cm_T3_129 | ecosystem: Engineered > Artificial ecosystem > Sand microcosm > Unclassified ...
TCCAGGTCTTTCTGGAAACCGTTGGTGGAGATGTTCGCCAGGTTGTTCGCATGAGCCTTCTGCGCCAGTGCATTCTGGCTGGCGCCGGTCATTGCCACATAAAGGTACTTGTCCACACTCTTTCCTCTGCATGCCGGACGTTTGCCGTCCACCGCTGTACTGCTGAGCCACAAGCAATTTGCAGACCAACTTTTTTCTGGCGGCGCAGGGCCCGGCAAACAAAGGACTTGATGGGTTCAGGAGGGATTGGAGGATTGTGTCGAAGACGAAAAACCGGCGGTGTTATGCCGGTAAGTGGCAACTCTCGGCCTTGGCAGAACCCTGTGGCGAGGGGATTTATCCCCGTTGGGTGGCGAAGCCGCCCCGGTATTCCCTCAGTCACACCGCATTGGGCTGTTTTACGACTGCTTCGCAGCCGAACGGGGATAAATCCCCTCGCCACAGTTCGATCTCAACCCGGTTCTTTGCCAACTTCATACTCACGCAACTTATTGGCAATGGTCGTATGCGAAACCCCCAACCGCTTGCCCAGTTGGCGACTGCTCGGATGCTCGGAATACAGCCGCTCCAGCACCGCTTTCTCGAAGCGCCCGACAATCTCGTCCAGCCCGCCCTCGAGCGAGAAATCGCCAAGTGGCTGACGCACGCCGTAGTCCGGCAGGCGAATATGTTCGGCCTTGACGGTCCCGCCCTCACACAAGGAAACCGCCTGGAACAACACGTTTTCCAATTGCCGGACATTGCCCGGCCAATGGTAATGACTGAGCCGTTCCATCGCCGCCGGCGCCAGTTTCGGCAGCGGGCAACCGATCTGTCGACTGGCCTGATCGAGGAAGTGTTCGACTAGCGGCGTCAAACCGTCGAGGCATTCGCGCAGTGGCGGGATGTGCAGTGAAAGCACGTTCAAACGGTGATACAAATCCTGGCGAAACTCACCCCGCGCGCACAACTCGGACAGGTCGACCTGCGTCGCGCAAATCACCCGCACATCCAGGTAAACCTCTTCATCGCTGCCCACACGACGGAAGCAACCGTCCTGCAGGAAACGCAGCAATTTCACCTGCAAGCGCGGGCTCATTTCCCCGACACCATCGAGAAACAGCGTACCGCCCGCCGTCAGCTCCAGCAGACCGAGTTTGCCTTCGGCCCGCGCCCCTTCGAAAGCGCCGGGGCCGTAGCCGAACAGCTCCGTCTCCGCCATGGATTCCGGCAGGCCGGCGCAGTTGAGCGCCATCAACGGTGACTGCCCCCGCGGACTCGCCAGGTGGCAGGCGCGCGCCAACAATTCTTTACCCGTACCGGTTTCACCTTCTATTAATAGCGGCGCATCCAGCGGCGCCATGCGTCGGGCTTCGCGTACCACCGCGGCCATCACCTTCGAGCTTTGGAAAATGCTGTCGAAACCTCGCAGCTCCTGCTTGCGCACGTTATAGATGCGTTCACCGACCCGGTCGGCGCGGTGCAGCGTGAGCACCGCGCCAGCCATGGCTTCGCTGTCGTCATGCTCTGATTGCAGTGGCGCAATGTCGGCGAGAAACACGTCGCCCTTCACCTTCACCCGCAAGCCGTTGATCCGCGACTTATTGGCGCGCACCAGTTCCGGCAAATCGAAATCCTCGGCATAACGCGACAGCGGAATCCCTGGCACCTCATCTACCCGCACGCCAAGCAACTGCGCCGCCGCACGGTTGGCAGCAACGATCGAGCCGCCCATGTCGATCGACAACACCGGAAACTCCAAGGCGCCGAGCAACGCATTGAGCTCCATGTGCCGACGTTCGCTGGGCATCAGCCCTACACGCTTGACACCGAATACCCCACCAATCGCCTCAAACTTCGGACGCAACGCCTGAAACTGAATGTTGATCAGGTTCGGGCAATGCAGGTAGATCGCGTTGCCATGCTCACCGCCGACTTCGCCGCGTGCGACGTTGATCCCGTACTCCACCAGCAGGTTGAGAATGTCGCGCAGAATGCCGATGCGGTTCTGGCAGTGGACTTTGATACGCATATAAATGGCCCGAAAAACGATAAATGAGATCAGTACCTGTGCGCATTCCCTGTGGGAGCGAGCCTGCTCGCGATAGCGGTGTGTCAGTGGACATTTATGCTGGCTGACACACCGCTATCGCGAGCAGGCTCACTCCCACACGGGAATCGCAGCGCTCAATTGAACGCGCCCGGCAGATTTTTCTGTCAAGCGTGAAGATAGTCGTCAAGATTATGTGACACCTGCAAGCCATTTCAAACCCGCAAATCTCAATCCCTGCGCCATTGCGGCCAATCCGTAACGAATACTTTACGAAAATCGACGATTTTTCCTACGAACGGCGCGACTCGCGTGCTGCAACACTGCATTTCTTGAGGTATTTCTAGGTCCATAGCAGGACATAACAAGAACGAAATCCCCTAGCAGGAGAGCAGCATGAAGCAGACGCAATACGTGGCTCGCGAGCCCGATGCGCAAGGTTTTATCGACTACCCCGCCGAAGAACACGCGGTGTGGAACACGCTGATTACTCGCCAACTGAAAGTGATCGAGGGTCGTGCGTGCCAGGAATACCTGGACGGTATCGAAAAACTCGGTCTGCCCCACGACCGCATTCCGCAACTCGGTGAGATCAACAAGGTCCTCGGTGAAACCACCGGGTGGCAGGTTGCCCGGGTACCCGCACTGATCCCCTTCCAGACTTTTTTCGAATTGCTCGCCAACAAGCAGTTTCCGGTGGCGACGTTTATTCGTACCCGCGAAGAGCTGGATTACCTGCAAGAGCCGGACATTTTCCACGAGATCTTTGGCCACTGCCCACTGCTGACCAACCCCTGGTTTGCCGAATTCACCCACACCTACGGCAAACTCGGCCTACAGGCTTCCAAGGAAGAACGCGTTTACCTGGCGCGTCTGTACTGGATGACCATCGAGTTCGGCCTGGTCGATACAGCTGAAGGCCTGCGCATCTACGGCGGCGGCATTCTCTCCTCGCCGAAAGAAACCGTTTACTGCCTGTCGGACGAACCTGAGCATCAGACCTTCGATCCGCTGGAATGCATGCGCACGCCGTACCGCATCGACATCCTGCAACCGCTGTACTTTGTCCTGCCGAACCTCAAGCGCCTGTTCGATCTCGCCCACGAAGACATCATGGGCATGGTCAAGCAAGGCATGCAGCTGGGCTTGCACACACCAAAATTTCCGCCAAAGGCCGCGTGATCCGCAGCTTTTAGAATCAAGTGAGCCTGTCAGGAACCGACGCTTTGGTTTAGCGTGGTGACACTGACGGCCGATTTCCAATAATTCGATTTCAGGAACCCATCATGTCCACATTGAACCAAGCCCATTGCGAAGCCTGCCGCGCCGATGCCCCTCAAGTCAGCGACGAAGAACTGCCGGTACTGATCAAGCAGATTCCCGACTGGAACATCGAAGTGCGCGACAGCGTGATGCAGTTGGAAAAAGTTTTCCTGTTCAAGAACTTCAAGCACGCACTGGCGTTCACCAACGCCGTTGGTGAAATTTCCGAGGCGGAAGGTCACCACCCAGGCCTGCTGACCGAGTGGGGCAAAGTCACCGTGACCTGGTGGAGCCATTCCATCAAGGGCCTGCATCGCAACGATTTCATCATGGCCGCGCGCACTGACGAAGTGGCCAAGGACGCCGAGGGCCGCAAATAATGCATTTCGACGCCATCGGACGAGTACCCGGCGACCCGATTCTCGGCCTGATGGAGGCCTATGCGCAGGACCCCAACCCGCGCAAATTCGACCTCGGCGTGGGCGTCTATAAAGATGCCCAGGGCCTGACACCGATCCCCCAGTCCGTGAAGCTCGCCGAGCAACGCCTGGTGGATCGTCAGACCACCAAGACCTACATCGGCGGCCACGGTGAATCGGCGTTCGGCAAGGCCATCGTTGAACTGGTGCTGGGTGCCGATTCTCCGTTGATCACCGAACAACGGACTGGCGCGACGCAAACGCCGGGCGGCACCGGCGCGCTGCGCTTGAGCGCCGATTTTATCGCCCAGTGCCTACCGGGCCGTGGCGTGTGGCTGAGCAACCCGACCTGGCCGATCCACGAAACCATCTTCGCGGCAGCCGGAGTCAAGGTCAGTCATTACCCGTATGTCGGCAGCGATAACCGCCTCGACGTCGAAGCGATGCTCGCAGTACTCAATGAAGCGCCGAAGGGCGATGTGGTGCTGCTGCACGCTTGCTGCCATAACCCGACCGGTTTCGATCTGTCCCATGATGATTGGCGCCGGGTGCTGGATGTGGTGCGCAGTCGCGATCTGGTGCCACTGATCGATTTCGCCTACCAAGGCTTCGGCGATGGCCTGGAACAGGATGCCTGGTCAACCCGGTTGTTCGCTGCCGCCTTGCCGGAAGTGCTGATCACCAGTTCCTGCTCGAAGAACTTCGGCCTGTACCGCGACCGTACCGGTGCGCTGATTGTCTGCGCGAAAACCGCTGACAAGCTGGTGGATATCCGCAGCCAACTGGCCAACATCGCCCGCAACCTGTGGTCGACACCGCCGGATCACGGCGCTGCTGTGGTAGCGACCATCCTCGGTGATCCAGAGCTGAAAAGCCTCTGGGCCGACGAAGTGGAAGCCATGCGTTTGCGTATCGCCCAACTGCGTAGCGGTTTGGTTGAAGCGCTTGAGCCTCATGGTTTGCGCGAGCGCTTTGCGCACATCGGCGTGCAGCGCGGGATGTTTTCCTACACCGGCTTGACGCCGGCACAGGTCAAACAACTGCGCGATCATCACAGTGTTTACATGGTGGGCACTGGTCGGGCAAACGTCGCCGGAATCGATGCCACACGCCTTGATTTGCTGGCCGAGGCAATCGCCGAAGTCTGCAAATAAGCATCAAACCCTGCACAGCCCCCTGTGGGAGCGAGCCTGCTCGCGAATGCGGAGTGTCAGTCGACATCAACACTGACTGATCCACCGCATCGCGAGCAGGCTCGCTCCCACATTTATGTTGTGTCGCTCCCTCTTGCAGACCTGTCTAGACAATCCCATCCGTCGCAACAATTGGATATAAAAGTCTATTTGTCATTTCTTCTGCTGTATCCTCCCCAAGCTTTTTAAAAGCGCGGATCTACCAGATCTATCAACAGACTTTGCGAGGAGCGCGATATGCACGAGATCCCTAATCTCCCCTTCCCAAGCCTGCACGAAACTGAGCAGACGCCCACGCAACAAGCCGGTGCCCAACAGCCCGAGCCGAAAGAAGCCACTGAACGCCGCAAGGCCGACAGCGAAGACTGATTCACCTGCAATGCCAGACCGTGTGGAAAGCGCTAACATGCGCTTTCCACACCGCCTGAACCCTTGAGCCCCACCATGACCGACGACTTCAGCCCTACTTTTGACGAAGCTCAGCAAGCCAGCGTCCTGATCGGCACCACCGAGAAGATGATCGAGATCTGGAATCGCCTGTCCCCCGAGAAACGCGCCGCGCTGCTCGCCCGCTTCGGCAGCGAAGAAAACGCCTTGGCCGCCCTGGTCACCACGCACCTGGTCGCACCCGCCAAACCCTGATTCATCCCCGTCCGGCAAATAGTTTTACTTTTTCCACGACCAGTAGCCGCTCGCGCCGCTATCATAAGCAGCCTATCTATCCTGCTTCCCCGTGGATCTTTACCCATGTCTGAAAACCAGCGCCCCCTGGCGGTCACGCTGCAAGTCGTTTCCATCGTCCTGTTCACCTTCATCGGCTACCTGAATATCGGCATTCCCCTGGCCGTGCTGCCGGGTTACGTCCACAGCGATCTGGGCTTCGGCGCCGTCATCGCCGGCCTGGTGATCAGCGTGCAATACCTGGCCACCCTGCTCAGCCGTCCGTATGCCGGAAAAATCATCGATAACAAGGGCAGCAAACTCGCCGTGATGTACGGCCTCGCCGGCTGCGGTTTGAGCGGCGTGTTCATGCTGATTTCGGCCTGGACCCAAAGCTTGCCGACCTTGAGCCTGATCAGCCTGTTGATCGGCCGTCTGGTACTCGGCAGCGCGGAAAGCCTGGTGGGCTCCGGCTCGATTGGCTGGGGCATCGGCCGGGTCGGCGCGGCGAACACCGCCAAGGTCATTTCCTGGAACGGCATCGCCAGTTATGGCGCACTGGCAGTCGGCGCACCGCTGGGCGTGCTGCTGGTTAATCAGCTGGGCTTGTGGAGCATGGGCGTGAGCATCGTGTTGCTGGCCGTCCTCGGCCTCGTGCTGGCCTGGCCGAAAACCGCCGCACCGATTGTGGTCGGCGAGCGTTTGCCGTTCATGCATGTGCTGGGGCGCGTCCTGCCACATGGTTGCGGTCTGGCGCTGGGCTCGATCGGCTTTGGCACCATCGCCACCTTCATCACCCTGTATTACGCCACGCAACACTGGGACAACGCGGTGCTGTGCCTGAGCCTGTTCGGTGCCAGTTTCATTGGTGCGCGGCTGCTGTTCGGCAACCTGATCAACCGCCTCGGCGGCTTTCGTGTGGCGATTGCCTGCCTGTCGGTGGAAACGCTCGGCTTGCTGCTGCTGTGGCTGGCGCCGGACGCTCATTGGGCATTGGCCGGTGCGGCACTGAGCGGGTTCGGTTTCTCGCTGGTATTCCCCGCGCTGGGGGTGGAAGCGGTCAACCTGGTACCGGCCTCAAGTCGTGGCGCGGCAGTCGGGGCTTATTCGTTGTTCATCGATTTGTCGCTGGGGATCACCGGGCCGGTGGCGGGTGCGATTGCGGCAGGTTTTGGCTTTGCCTCAATCTTCCTGTTTGCTGCACTCGCCGCGTTGAGCGGTCTGGCACTGAGTGTTTACTTGTACCGGCAGGCGCCAAAGCACCTCAATGAAAAGTACCGGGAAGAACGAGCAGCGCGCTAAAAATCGACCTTGCCACGCCCGGCCTTGATGCTGCCGCGCTTGGTCTTGGACTCCAACCGACGCTTCTTCGAACCGAGGGTCGGTTTGGTCGGGCGACGTTTCTTTTCGACCTTGGTGGCACTGAGGATCAACTCGGTCAGCCGCTCCAGCGCATCTGCGCGATTGGCTTCCTGCGTGCGGTATTGCTGGGCCTTGATGATCAACACCCCTTCGCTGGTGATACGACTGTCACGCAGCGCCAGCAGCCGCTCCTTGTAGAACTCGGGCAAGGACGAGGCCGGAATGTCGAAACGCAGGTGCACCGCGCTGGAGACCTTGTTGACGTTCTGCCCCCCGGCGCCCTGGGCGCGGATGGCGGTCAATTCGATCTCGGCATCCGGCAGATGCACGTTGTTGGAAATTACCAGCATGGAAAAGCGTCCGGGTTCAGAACGCTCAGGATACCGCGAATGAACTGAAAGAATGCGGTCCCTGTGGGAGTGAGCCTGCTCGCGATAGCGGTGTGTCAGGCAACTAAGATGTTGACACACCGCTATCGCGAGCAGGCTCACTCCTACAAGGGATTTGTGTAAAACCCGAAAACAACAAACCCGGCACATGGCCGGGTTTGTTGTTTCTGTACTTACATTATTTCGCTACGGAACCCGCAGCTTGCAACGCATGCCGGTCACGACGCTTGTTCTTGATGCCGTAGCAAATCCACATGAACGCGACCCACACCGGAATCGCATACACCGAGATCTGAATCCCCGGAATCAGCAGCATGACGCCCAGAATGAAAATCACGAATGCCAGGCAGATGTAGTTCCCGTACGGGTACCACAGGGCCTTGAACAGCGGTGTCTGTTTGGTCTTGTTCATGTGCTGGCGGAACTTGAAGTGCGAGAAGCTGATCATCGCCCAGTTGATCACCAGGGTGGCAACCACCAGCGACATCAACAGTTCCAGCGCGTTTTGCGGGATCAGGTAGTTCAGCAATACGGCAATCAATGTCACCGCCGCCGACGCAAGGATCGACCGCACTGGCACGCCGCGCTTGTCGATCTTCGACAAGGCTTTCGGCGCATCGCCCTGCTCGGCCATGCCCAGCAGCATGCGGCTGTTGCAGTAGGTGCCGCTGTTGTACACCGACAGCGCCGCGGTCAGGACCACGAAGTTGAGGATGTGCGCAGCGGTGTCGCTGCCGAGCATCGAGAACACTTGCACGAACGGGCTGCCGCTGTAGGAATCACCCGACGCGTTCAGGGTCGCCAACAGGCTGTCCCATGGCGTCAAGGAAAGCAGGATAACCAACGCACCGATGTAGAAAATCAGGATCCGGTAGATCACCTGGTTGATGGCTTTCGGGATCACGGTTTTCGGCTTGTCGGCTTCCGCGGCGGTGAAACCGAGCATTTCCAGGCCGCCGAAGGAGAACATGATGATCGCCATGGCCATCACCAGGCCGCTGACACCATTCGGGAAGAAGCCGCCGTGGGCCCACAGATTGGTCACCGACGCTTGCGGGCCGCCGTCGCCGCTGACCAGCAGGTAGCTGCCGAGCGCAATCATGCCGACGATGGCCACGACCTTGATGATCGCAAACCAGAACTCGGCCTCACCAAAGACTTTGACGTTCGCCAGGTTGATCAGGTTGATCAAGACGAAGAAGCCGGCTGCCGAGACCCAGGTCGGGATGTCTGGCGCCCAGTAGTGGATGTATTTACCGACTGCGGTCAGCTCCGACATGCCCACCAGAATGTACAGAATCCAGCAGTTCCAGCCCGACAGGAAGCCGGCGAAACCGCCCCAGTATTTATGGGCGAAGTGGCTGAAGGAACCGGCGACAGGCTCTTCGACGATCATTTCGCCGAGCTGGCGCATGATCATGAAAGCAATGAAGCCGCAGATGGCGTAGCCGAGGATCATCGACGGGCCGGCGGATTTCAGTACGCCGGCCGAGCCGAGGAACAGCCCGGTACCGATCGCGCCACCGAGGGCGATCAGTTGAATGTGGCGATTTTTCAGGCCGCGTTTCAGCTCGCCTGAATGCGAGTTTTGTCCACTCATTAAAAGGGTCTCACGCAAGGTTTGATGATGTTCGTTAGACGTTGCTGCTCGGTTGCGATTTCAAGCAGCGCCGATCAAACCCCAGCGAAGGCAAAAGGAGTTCAGCGTTTTTACAACGGTCATGCGTCACCTGTTTGTTTTTATCTGTGACGAAATCGAACCCGACACGCTTGTGGCGCGGCGGAGTGAACAAGACGGATAGCCTTGAGGTTTGCGCAGATGCGCAGGAGGTCACAGTTAAAACGCGGCGCATTGTACACCTGTAACCCCCTGCTGCCAGACACTGCTGGATCAGCGTGTCATTTGCCGGGATTGCCTGTGTCCGCCTCGAGGGTCTCGGGCGGCTGCAAAAATTGAGTCAGACCTTTGCGGGTCATCGACGGGGACGGCGGAAAAATCGCCCCTCGCAGAGAAGTGGAAATGAGTCACGGCGTACATTGCGCCTCCTTCTTGTTATGCACCTGCACGACAGGCATGGGGCGCATCTCACCCTTCAACCGCGCCTGAAACAAGCGGGCCAGAGCCCTGCGCGCAGGTTAAATGGCTGCTGGGCGGAAGGTTTTCCTTACATCCCTTGCGCAAGCGTCAAACCAAGGGCTTTGAGGCTCTATTTCGTCAGCATTTCTTTACATGCCGTAACGTAAATTTGCCGAATCAGATTTGACGTTAGCCTGACTGCAAATTGACGGTAGGAAGCTTCCTAAGGAAAAGGTCGAGTTAGTTTTCTGTTTTTTATTAACAAATTGCTTAATAAAAAACAGAACAAAAAGTTCAAACAAATCTTATTTGATTATTTTTTTGCAATTTAAAAACCTGTGAACTAGGTTTTCAGCGACTTGCCGAGGCGCATCAATCAGCAAGTTGGCGGGTTATTCAATGACTGAAAACGCGCAGCAGCACCTACCGAAAAAGTCATCTAGGAGATTCACAATGCAAGCACTTGAAAAAGACTTGGAAACTGAACTGCAACTGGACGATTGGTTTGAAGCACCGACCCATGACGCCGCCGTTGAAATGATGCAAGCCGATGCGGTTGTTCCGTTCGGCACAGCGATGTGGCCTCTGTAAGTCATCCCGGCAGGCACGATCCGGCCGGTTGTGCCTGCCACTTTTTCTCGGTTTGTCAGGGAGGACTACATGGATAAGCAACGCGCCATTTCGCATTTCCTTTACTACCTCGAACAGCACCCTGCCCTTGTCGGCATCAACCCGGCGAAGGTCTTGCTCGGCCACACGGCTGATTATCAGGCACTGACGAGCACCATCGCCGAACAGGCCGGTGCCAGCCCACGCTTCAGTTTCAGCGCAATGCGACTGGATCTGGAGCCCACGGAATTGCTGGCCCAGGCGATTGCCGACAGCGATCTGTACATTTTCTTCTACGACTCTTCCACCCTGCCCAACCCGCGCCCCGACGGCCCGGAATTTGTCCGCGCGCTGCAAGGCGTCATGGCCGAGAACTGGAAGAAGTCGCTGCTGTTCAAGGATTACGGCGATTACTTCTACGACACGTTCAGTGTCACCCCGCAGCGCATTGCCGGGTTGAACAGCCACTTGATCCAGCGCATGTCCCATGCCACCACGTTAAGTTTCAAAGATGATCACGGCTCGTGGTTCGAAACACCGTTGAGCAGTATCAAGAAGTGGACCGACATCAACGGTGTCGGCAACTTCGATCTGGCGCCGGGTGAGATTGCCACGCACAGCGAGGCCATTAACGGCAGGGTCAAGTTCATGGGGACTTTTCTCAGCACCATTCCATTTGCCCGCAAATACGGGGTGCTGGAGTCGCCACTGGAGTTGTGGATCGAGAATTCGACCATCAGCAAAATCGCCACCGAGGTGCCGGGACTGGAACATGACTTCAACAAGTACCTGGAGGCCAATCCATCCAATCGACGGATTGAGGAGCTGGGGATCGGCACCAACGAAGGCGTGAAGACGCTGTATGCGCGCAATGCCGGGTTCGAGGAACGCCATTGCGGGCTGCATCTGGGATTGGGCGGTGGCGCGAAGGGTAGCCATCATCTGGACCTGATTTTCTCCAGCGGCGTGTTGGCGCTGGATGATGAGCCGGTGTTTGATGGGCGGTTTGTGTTTTAGCCACTAAGTAGGCGGTGCCGCTACGGGCCTCATCGCGAGCAGGCTCGCTCCCACAGGTGACCGCGTTCCTCCTCCTCCCTTCAAGTCCTACCATACAAGCGAGCCTGCTCGCGATGAGGCCCGAACAGTCACCACCTTACTTAAAGTCAGACATAAAAAAACGCCAACCCGATGGTTGGCGTTTTTTAGAGGGGCGCTTACCGATTACTCAGGCTTGCGGCGACCGAAGCCCGGACGTTGGCCCGAACCGGCTGGCGCACCACGGCGTTTGCCCGATGGCGCGTCCTTGTCGACCAGAACGATGCCTGGACGCTTCTTCGCCGGTGCCTTGGCCGGGCGCTTGGTGTCGGAAGGACGGTCTGCCACGGGCGTACCGCGACCCGACTCACCACGAGACTCGCCACGACCGGCTGGAGCACCGCGATCGCTACGACCACCGCTTGGCGCACTGCGGCCTTCGCCGCGTTCGGTGCGACCATTGGCCGGACGTGGCGTGCGTGGACCGCGCTCGCCGTCAGCACGAGGTGCTGCTGGTTTGCGGGCTGGACGTTCGCCTTCGATATGCGGTTCGCGGGTATCACGCGACGTAGCAGCGCTCTGGTTACCGATGGCTGGACGCAACGAACGCACGCGCTCGGTCTTGCCCATCGGACGCGACGATTTACGCTGCATGCGATCGAGCTTGTCTTTGCTCTTGGCGTTCATTTGCGGCATGGCCACCGGGGTCAAGCCGACTTCAGCACTCAGAATGTCGACTTCGTACTGGCTCATTTCGCGCCAGCGACCCATCGGCAGGTCGGAGTTGAGGAACACCGGACCGAAACGCACACGCTTCAAACGGCTGACCACCAGGCCCTGGGATTCCCACAGACGACGGACTTCGCGGTTGCGACCTTCCATCACCACGCAGTGGTACCAGTGGTTGAAACCTTCGCCACCTGGCGCCTGCTTGATGTCGGTGAACTTGGCCGGGCCGTCTTCGAGGACGACGCCTGCTTTCAGACGCTCGATCATCTCGTCATCGACTTCGCCACGGACACGCACCGCGTATTCACGGTCCATCTCGTAGGAAGGGTGCATCAGGCGGTTGGCCAGTTCACCGTCGGTGGTGAACATCAGCAGACCGGTGGTGTTGATGTCCAGACGACCGATGTTGATCCAGCGACCTTCTTTCGGGCGCGGCATCTTGTCGAAAACGGTCGGACGGCCTTCCGGATCGAGGCGGGTGCAGATTTCGCCGTCCGGCTTGTTGTACATGATCACGCGGCGTACCGACTCGGCGGCTTCTTCGCGCTTGATCACCTTGCCATCAATGGTGATGGCGTCGTGCATGTCGACGCGCTGCCCGAGGGTGGCGTCTTTGCCATTGACCTTGATGCGGCCGTGGCTGATCCAGGCTTCTACGTCACGGCGCGAGCCGACGCCGATACGGGCGAGGACTTTCTGCAGTTTTTCGCCTGCTGGGCCGATTTCCTGGTCGTCTTTCTGGTCGTTGATACTCATCTGGGCACCTCCCGGTGTGGTCTGTTCAGGCAGCTCTGAAGTGAGGGACCTGAAGAGTTGAAAGCTGGGTCTAGGGCAAAGGGATCGCCGAAGGGTCGCGAATCATACGCTCATGGGAGCGTTCGCGCATCAGAGACTAGCTGATGAATGGAGACTTACTTGATTTTCCGCCGACCGGTGGTGCCGAGTTTGCTCAACCGCGTCACTGCCCCCCCTGTGGAAGCGAGCCTGCTCGCTCCCACAGGGGTTAGGGCTTCTTTAGCTCGATCTATCGCAAGTTGCTTGCGACATCACTGGCTGACCACAATCTTCCCGATCATCTGCGGATGCAGCGCACAAAAATACTCAAACTCCCCCGGCGTGTTGAACACCCAGGAAAAGCTGTCATTCGTATCCAGCGCCCCTGAGCGAAACACCTTGTGGGTTTCCGCCACCGTATGCGGGATCTGGTCGTCGTTCACCCACGTCACTTTGGTGCCCACGGCCACGTTCAAATCCTTGGGCGCAAACATGAACTCTTTGATATCGATTTTCACCTCCTGAGCCCACACCGGCATCGACAGCATCAGGCAGACAACGGCCAACAGTCGCGTTTTCATCCCCGTTCCTCCGCTAAACCAGTGTCGAATCGATCAGCGCCAGCGGATGCTCGCCCTGCGTCGCTCGCACATCGGTGAGCCCTAAATAATTGCGCAGTTGATCAGCCGCCACCGTCATCGGTCCCGGTGCCGGCGCCGTACCCGGTGCAGGTTGTGGATAAGCCGTGCCGCGGGCGGTGTGGAAGGTGATATTGCCTTCAACCTTCTGGATGACCTGATGGATATGCCCGTTCAATACCGTCACCGAACCGTACTTGCGCAGCATGGCAATCGCCTGATCGCCATCTTCGGTGCCCCAACCCCACGGCTGATAAATCGTCCACAACGGAATATGGGTAAACACCACGATTGGCGTGCTGCTCGTCACAGCGCGCAGGTCATCGGCCAGCCAGGCCAGTTGATCGGCGCCAAGCGTCGCTTCATGGCCAGCCTGAAAATTGAAGACATTCACCAACCCGATGAAATGCACGCCGTGGTCATCGAAGCTGTACCAGCCATTGCCTTTGGTGCCTTTGCCGTAACGCTCCAGATAGAGCTTGCCACCGCCCTCGTCGAGGGTGTCGTGCTCGCCCGGCACGTAGTGCACGGTGGACGGAAGGCCCTTGAGCAGTTGCGCCGCCGTATCGAATTCTTCCGGTTTCGACAGGTGGGTGATATCGCCGGTATGCAGGATCAATGACGGCCGTTTCGGCAATGCGATGACCTTGTCGATGGCCACCTGCAAGGTCTTCGACGGTTCCGGGTTGGCCTCCTTGTTGAAACCGATGTGCGAGTCGCTGATCTGCACAAAGTGGAACGTGCTGGCCAGCGCTTTGGGGTCGGAGACGTTGCCGGAATCGTCCAGCGCAAAGGCCCGCGGAATACCGCCGCTCAGGGCCCATAGCACCCCGGCCCCGGCCCACGCGGAGCACTTGAGCAGTGTCCGGCGGTCGGGGTTCAGCGGACCGTCGGTGCGTCGTTCGTGTTTCCTGTGAATGTCCATCGGTGTGCCCTCGCTAGCGGACTACAGTGATGTAGCTGACACGAGATACAACCTTGTGGAACGAGTCTTTATTCCACGTCGCAAAATTATTTTTTCCCCGGGAATAAAACACAGCGAATGACAGTTATAGGGGTGGGACGTTGCGGGAATCACTATGAAGCGATTTGAGGACTTGTTTGCGCCCCACATGGACGCCGCCTACAACCTCGCGCGCTGGCTCACCGGTAACGACAGCGCCGCGCGCGACGTCGTGCAGGAAAGCGCCCTGCGGGCCTTCAGATTCTTGCACCGTTTCACCGACGGCAATGCCAAGGCCTGGTTTCTGACCATCGTGCGTAACGAAAGCTACACTTGGCTCAAGGCCTCGGCCGGCCACCACTGGGTGGCTATCGGCGATGAACTGCCCGAAGACGATGCCGCGTTGAGTCACGGCCAAACCCCCGAGTTGCTGGCCATACACACGGAAAACGCGATGCTTGTCCAGCAAGCCCTGTGCGCCCTGCCGCCCATATTTCGCGAGGTGATTATTCTGAAGGAGCTCGAAGACATGCCCTACAAGGACATCGCCTTGGTCGCCGACATCCCGATCGGCACCGTCATGTCGAGACTGGCCCGGGCTCGCGCCATGCTCAAGCTCGAACTACTGAAGTTGCATGATCATGAATGAACTCGACTGCACGGCTTGCCAGATGCTGGTTCATGGCTATCTGGACAAGGAACTCGATACGGTGATGGCTGCCCGGGTCGCCGGGCATTTGGCTGTATGTGCCAACTGCGCGCGGTTGCATGATCAGGCGCGGCGACTGAAGGTCAGCGTGAAGCGACATGCGCCGTATTACTCGGCACCGGTGTCGTTGACTGCCAACCTTTTCGCCCCTGTTGCGCCACAAACCCGTGCAGTGGAACGTTGGCGAAAATGGTTCGCGCCTGTTTTTTCGGCGACAGCGCTGGCCTTGGCAGTGATGCTGTATGTCGTCACGCCGGCCAGCGAACAGCCGTTGATGGATGAGGCGGTCTCCAGCCATGTCCGCTCGTTAATGGGTGAACATTTGAACGATGTGGTTTCATCCGACCGCCATACAGTGAAGCCTTGGTTCACCGGCAAGCTCGACTTCTCGCCACCGGTATTCGATTACTCGGCGCAGGGCTTTCCGTTATTGGGTGGACGGTTGGATTACCTGCAACATCAGACCACGGCGGCCCTGAGTTATGGGCGCGCCAAGCACATTATCAATGTATTTATCCTGCCCACGCAGGAGGCGGACAAGCCGCTTCAGAGTCAGATGGTCCGCGGCTTTAACGTCGTGTTCTGGCAAGAAAACCACATGCAATTTGTACTGGTTTCTGATCTGGAAAAAAGTGAGCTGGAGGCGTTCAGCCAGTTGCTCAAGAACGGCGCCTGAAGGCAAGGTTGCGCTGCAACATAGAATCTCCCACATTGGGCTCTGTCAGTCTTCGTGCTGGCGGCGTTCGTTTTCGATCGCTTCGGCGAGGGCCTGGGCTTCAGCCTCTTCATCGCTGAGTTCAGGTTTCGACTGCTCCAGCGCGGCTACAGCAGCCAGGAGTTTTTCACGAGCTTCGGCAACGCCAAGAATGTCATCTTCCTGCTCTGGTTCCTGCTCTTCTTCGACAGTGGCTTCAGCCTCGACTTGAAGTTCAACTTCAGTGTCAGGCTCGGGCTCTGCCAACTCCCCTTCGGTCTCGGTCACCGCCCCATCGCGCAACAGATCGTCGAAGTCGGTCTTGAGCCCCTCCTCCATGGTGTCCAGTTCCAGCAACAGGGTGTGGAAACTGGTTTCTTCCTTCGGCTCTTCCGGTTCGGCGCTGGCGTCGGCCAACTCCTGCAGTGCGGCAGGCACCGGCGCGTCGTCGAAATCGAGCACCGGGTCAGGCTCAAGCTCGCGCAATTCGGCCAGCGGTGGCAAATCGTCGAGGTTTTTCAGGTTGAAGTGATCGAGAAAGGCCTTGGTGGTGGCAAACATCGCCGGTTTACCCGGCACGTCGCGGTAACCGACGATGCGGATCCACTCGCGCTCCAGCAAGGTTTTGACGATGTGACTGTTGACCGCCACACCCCGCACGTCTTCGATCTCGCCCCGGGTGATCGGCTGGCGGTAGGCAATCAGCGCGATGGTTTCGAGCATGGCGCGGGAATAGCGCTGCGGCCGCTCTTCCCACAAACGTCCGACCCACGGCGAGAACTTTTCGCGGATCTGCAAGCGATACCCAGAGGCCACTTCCTTCAGCTCGAAGGCGCGGCCGTCGCAGGACTTGGCGAGAATCGTCAGGGCTTTCTTGAAGACCGGCGGCTCGGGCCGCTCGCCCTCTTCGAAGAGTTCGAACAGGCGTTCAAGCGATTGCGGTTTTCCCGAGGCCAACAGAAAGGCTTCAAGCAATGGCGCCAGCTCGCGGGGTTCAGTCAGGTTCATGATTCAACTCGTTATTCGGCTCGGGCCCGCACGTGGATCGCTGCGAACGGCTCATTCTGCACCAGCTCGACCAAAGATTCCTTGACCAGTTCGAGAATCGCCATGAAGGTCACCACCACCCCCAGACGTCCTTCTTCAGCGGTGAACAGCTCGGCAAAGGGCACGAAACCGCCGCCCTTGAGGCGCTCCAGCACATCGCTCATGCGTTCGCGGGTGGACAGTGCCTCGCGGCTGACCTGGTGGCTTTCGAACATGTCGCCTCGGCGCAGGACCTCGGCCATAGACAAAAGCAGTTCTGAAAGACGCACGTCTGGCAACAGCTTGCGTGCCCGGGCTTCCGGGGCGTCGAGCTTGGGGACTACCACGTCACGGCCCACACGGCTCAGGCCATCGATGCCTTCGGCTGCGGCCTTGAAGCGTTCGTACTCTTGCAAGCGGCGAATCAGTTCAGCGCGGGGGTCGTCTTCTTCGGCTTCGATCGTTTCGGCACGCGGCAGCAGCATCCGCGATTTGATCTCGGCCAGCATTGCGGCCATGACCAGGTACTCGGCGGCCAGCTCCAGGCGCACCGACTGCATCAACTCGACATAGCCCATGTACTGACGGGTAATTTCCGCCACCGGGATGTCGAGGATGTTGATGTTCTGTTTGCGGATCAGGTACAGCAGCAAGTCGAGAGGGCCTTCGAAGGCTTCGAGAAAGACCTCAAGCGCATCCGGCGGAATGTACAGGTCCAGCGGCATTTCCATGACCGCCTGGCCATAGACCATCGCGAAGGGCAGCTCTTGCTGGGCTCCGGCCTGACTGTCAACAACGGGTTCTACTGCAGACATCTACGCCTCGGCCATGAACGGCGTCGGGTCGCCGCAGCCAACACGGATCACTTCCGGCTCGCCGTCGGCGAGATTGATCACGGTGGACGCCTTGATCCCGCCGAAACCGCCGTCGATGATCAGGTCGACCTGATGCTCAAGCAACTGACGCATTTCGTAAGGATCGGTCATCGGGTCGGTGTCGCCGGGCATGATCAGGGTCACGCTCATCAGCGGTTCGCCGAGTTCCTCCAACAGCGCCAGGGCAATCGGATGACTCGGCACACGCAGGCCGATGGTGCGTTTTTTCGGGTGCAACAACAGCCGCGGCACTTCGCGGGTGGCGTTGAGAATGAAGGTATACGGACCCGGCAAGTGGGCCTTGAGCAAACGGAAAAGGCCGGTGTCGATCTTGGCGAACAGCCCCAGTTGCGACAGGTCGCTGCAAATCAGTGCGAAGTTGTGCTTGTCATCCAGTCCACGCAACCGACGCACGCGCTCCACGGCATTCTTGTCGCCGATCTGGCAACCAATGGCGTAGGACGAGTCTGTGGGATAAATCACCACCCCGCCGCTGCGGATGATTTCGACAGCCTGTTTGATCAGGCGCGCTTGCGGGTTTTCCGGATGAATCTGGAAAAATTGACTCACATTCTCTACCTGTTCAGACGGCGGCAATAATTGGGTCATGTTTGAATCGACACCACAGTGGCGGCAGATCCTCCGGGAGCGGGCGGTATTCACCGATCTCGGACCAGCCTCCAGGACCATGAAAATCACTGCCGGCGCTGACCAGCAGACCGAACTCACGGGCGAGAATCGCCAGGCTGCCCACTTGCTCGGCGGGCTGATGGCCATTGACCACTTCGATTGCGTGGCCCCCTGCTTGAATATAGTCAGAAATCAGGCGGCGACGTTTGCTGCGAGTGAAATCGTAGTGCCACGGATGCGCCAGGCTGACCCAGGCCTTGGCGGCACGCAGGGTTTCGACCGTGTCTTCCAGGGTCGGCCAGTGTTGCTTGACGTCCCCCAGCTTGCCGGCACCCAGCCATTTGCGGAACGCTTCGGCGCGATCCTTGACGAAACCTTCACGCACCATCCAGTCGGCGAAATGCGGACGGGCCGGCGCGTTGCCGCTGTCGCCCAGTTCCTGCTGGATCGCCCGGGCACCTTCCAGCGCACCCGGCATGCCTTTAAGCGCCAACTTGCGGCTTATTTCTTCGGACCGTAACCAGCGGCCATCGTGCAATTTTGCGATGGCCTCGACCAACGGCGCAGCGTTGACGTCGAAACCATAGCCCAGCACGTGAATGGTCGCGCCGCCCCAGGTGCAGGACAATTCGACGCCATTGACCAGTTGCATCCCCAGCGCAGTCGCGGTGCTGCGGGCCTCATCAAGGCCTTCGAGGGTGTCGTGATCGGTCAAGGCCAGGACTCGCACGCCTTTCTCGAACGCACGCGCAACCAGTACTGCAGGCGCGAGAGCGCCATCGGAGGCCGTGCTATGGCAGTGCAAATCAACATTCACAGGACTTTTTTACCTCAAATCAGCTGGCGCTATCGCGCGCCCATATGTTTGTTATTATGCCGCCACATCCTGCTTCTGGCTGCCACTGTGAAACAATTCATCGATTTCATCCCGCTTCTGCTGTTCTTCATCGTCTTCAAGCTCGATCCCCGGGTCGTCGACATCGCCGGTCACGAGTTGACTGTAGGCGGTATTTACAGCGCCACCGCCATGCTGATCATCAGCTCCCTGGTGGTTTACGGCACGCTGTTCATCAAGCAGCGCAAGCTGGAGAAGAGCCAGTGGCTGACCCTCATCGCCTGCCTGGTCTTCGGCAGCCTGACCCTGGCGTTCCACAGCGAAACCTTCCTGAAATGGAAAGCCCCGGTGGTGAACTGGCTGTTCGCCCTGGCGTTCATTGGCAGCCACTTCGTCGGTGAGCAACTGCTGATCAAACGCATCATGGGCCACGCGCTGACCCTGCCGGATCCGGTCTGGACCCGCCTGAACATCGCCTGGATCGGGTTTTTCCTGTTTTGCGGTGCCGCCAACCTGTTCGTCGCGTTCACCTTTCAGGACTACTGGGTCGACTTCAAAGTCTTCGGCAGCCTGGGCATGACGCTGCTGTTCCTGGTCGGCCAGGGCATTTACCTGTCCCGCCACCTGCACGACGCCGATACCACTACGCCAAAAACCGAGGACTGACATGCTTTACGCAATCATTGCCACAGACGTCGCCAACTCCCTGGAAGCCCGCCTGGCCGCACGGCCTGCACACCTTGAGCGCCTGCAAGTACTCAAAGGTGAAGGTCGCATCGTTTTGGCCGGTCCACACCCGGCGGTCGACAGCAATGATCCGGGCGCTGCGGGTTTCACCGGCAGCCTGATCGTCGCCGAATTCGATTCCCTGAGCGCCGCACAGGCTTGGGCCGACGCTGATCCGTATATCGCCGCAGGCGTCTACGCCAACGTTTCGGTCAAACCGTTCAAGCAAGTCCTCCCGTAATTTCTCCCCCCACGATGAACCTTGTCGGTTCATCGTGCTCTCAACGCTCATTATTCTCGTTTACCGGCCGACAACCTGCCCAATACTCGTATTGGAATCAGGAGTGGCGATGCGCAAAGGTCCGTTGTGTCTGATGTTGGTGACGTTGTCGATTGTGGCCCCTGCCCACGGTGAAGAAAGCGCCGAGGGCGGTAGTTCCACGCCATTGTCCCTGAGCGCCGGCAGCCAGATCACCCAGTTGCAACAGCGCTTGAAGGTAAGCGAACAGCAACGAGAAGAACTGAGCAAACAACTGCAAAATACCGATGCCGAACGCGAAAGCGCTCAGCTGAGCCGGTTGCGCCAAGAGAATCAGCGCCTCAAGCTGCAACTCAAGGAAACCCAGGCCGGCAACCCGCTGCCGCGTCTATTGACCGACCAGCAACAGTGGTTCGTCATCGGCGCCGGGGTAGCGCTATTGGCGCTGCTCTGCGGTATCTTCGCCAGTGGTGCCACCAGAAAACGTAGGCAATGGCTAAATTGAGTGAGTCATGAGCGAGCTGTTATTAATTGATGATGACCAGGAGCTGTGCGAGCTCCTGAGCAGTTGGCTGAGCCAGGAAGGCTTCCACGTCCGCGCCTGCCACGATGGTCAGAGTGCTCGTCGCGCACTGGCCGAAACATCGCCGGCAGCCGTGGTGCTGGATGTGATGCTGCCGGACGGCAGCGGCCTGGAGCTGCTCAAGCAATTGCGCAGCGATCACCCGGACTTGCCGGTGCTGATGCTCTCGGCTCGCGGCGAACCGCTGGACCGCATCCTCGGCCTGGAACTCGGCGCCGACGATTACCTGGCCAAACCGTGCGACCCACGGGAACTGACAGCCCGCCTGCGCGCCGTGTTGCGCCGCAGTCATCCGGCAGCCGTCTCCAGTCAGCTCGAACTGGGCGACCTGTGTTTCAGCCCGGTACGTGGCGTGGTCAGCATCGATGAACAGGAGTTCACCCTCACCGTCTCCGAAAGCCGTTTGCTCGAAGCCCTGCTCAAGCAACCCGGCGAGCCGCTGGACAAACAGGAACTGGCGCAAATCGCCCTCGGCCGCAAACTGACGCTGTACGACCGCAGCCTGGACATGCACGTCAGCAACCTGCGCAAAAAGATCGGCCCGCACCCCGACGGCCGCCCACGCATCGTGGCCCTGCGCAGCCGCGGCTATTACTACAGCCTCTAATCCCGAATATCTTCCCCCGTAGGAGCACGGCTTGCCGGCGATGACTATCTCAAGGACGCCATCGCCAGCAAGCCGTGCTCCTACGATGCCTGTAAGTTTTGTCAGGTCGGCGAGAAATCGTCTTTACCCAAGCTTTACGCTCCGCTGACCGCCGCTGACCTTGATCTGCGTAATCTGTACTCATCCGGAACGTACCGGGAACGAGACAAGGAGATTCACCATGCGCAAGACTCTTATCGCTCTGATGTTCGCTGCCGCCCTGCCAACCGTTGCCATGGCCGCCATGCCTGAAGGTGCCGGCCCGATGGGTGGCCCGATGGACGACTCACGCCATGGCGGTCAGATGCACGGCATGCACGGCAAAGGCCCGTACAGCCAGCTGGACCTGAGCCGCGAACAGCGCGAGCAGATCCGCAAAATCATGGGCGAGCAGATGCACGAGCGTAAGCAAGTGGTCGAAAAGTACCTGGAAAAACTCTCGCCAGCCGACCAGAAAGCCATGAAAGATGAAATGGCGGCCAACCACAAGAAAGCCGAAGCCGACGTGCGCGCCTTGCTGAAACCGGATCAACAGAAGCAATTCGACGAGATCCAGAAAAAACAGGCTGAGCGTCGCGCCGAATGGGCCGAGTTCAAGGCCTGGAAAGCGCAACAGGCGCAAAAGGCGCAATAATGTGCTAACCCCCGGACCTGACGGCTAACACCGTCGGGTCTGATTCCATTCAGTCCCATGTAGGAGCGGGCTTGTGTGGCGAGGGGATTTATCCCCGTTGGGCTGCAAAGCGGCCCCGAATCGAACATTGCGGTGTTTCAGATACACCGCAAGCAATGGTTTGACGACTGCTTCGCAGCCGAACGGGGATAAATCCCCTCGCCACACAAGCCCGCTCCCACATGGGATTTGTGTTTGCTTGAGGATTTTCTGTGCGCTCATTGTTCTGGCGTATTCTGGCCAGCTTCTGGTTGGCCATCGCTCTGGTTGCAGGGCTTTCCATTCTGCTGGGGCACATGCTCAACCAGGACGCGTGGATTCTCAGCCGCCATCCGGGCCTCAATACTTTGGCCGAACAGTGGACGCAAACCTACGAATCACAGGGTGAAGACGCGGCCCAGGACATTCTGGAACAGCGCAAGCGCCAATATCACATCGACGTTCAAGTGCTCAACGAGAGCGGCGATCCGGTGGTGCGCGGCACCTTCCCACGCCGGGCAGCCGCCTTCGAAGCGCGACAGAACAACGACGACCGCCGCCTGCCATGGCGCCGTCTGACCGCCGAGTACACCAGCGAAAAAACCGGCGACACCTACCTGCTGATCTACCGCATTCCGCACCCGGAGCTCGACGCGTGGCACCGCGAAAGCCTGCTCTGGCCGTTGAGTGCGCTGGGTATCGCGCTGGTGGTCCTGACCTTGTTCAGCCTGTTCGTGACGATGTCCATTACTCGCCCACTCAACCGCTTGCGCGGCGCGGTGCATGATCTGGGGCAAACCACCTACCAACAAAACAGCCTGGTAAAACTGGCCAATCGGCGCGATGAGTTCGGCGTGCTGGCCAACGACTTCAACCGCATGGGCGCGCGTCTGCAAAGTTTGATCGGCAGTCAGCGGCAGTTGCTGCGGGATGTGTCCCATGAACTGCGTTCACCGCTTGCCCGGCTGCGCATTGCGCTGGCATTGGCCGAGCGGGCCAACCCTGAAGAACGGCAAAAACTCTGGCCACGCCTCACTCGGGAGTGCGATCGACTGGAAGCGCTGATCAGCGAAATCCTGGTTCTGGCGCGGGTCGATGCCGACAACGCCAGCGCTGAAGAGGTTGATCTCAATGCGCTGCTCAACACCCTGCAAAAGGATGCTCAATTGGGTTCGCCGGAGCAGAACGTGCACCTTGAGGCCGAGCCGCAGCTGAACCTTAAAGGCTGGCCGACGATGATCGAGCGCGCCCTCGACAACCTGCTGCGCAATGCTCAGCGGTTCAACCCGGTGGGGCAATCGATTGAAATGCAGGCGGTGCGTCAGGGTGAGCGGATTGTGGTCAGTGTGCGCGACCATGGGCCGGGGGTAGAGGCTGCGCATTTGAGTCAGTTGGGTGAGCCATTCTACCGGGCGCCGGGGCAGACGGCGGCCGGGCATGGTTTGGGATTGGCGATTGCGCGCCGTGCGGCGGAACGGCATGGCGGGAGTCTGGTGTTGGCTAATCACCCGGAGGGCGGGTTTATCGCCAGTCTCGAATTGCCGTTGGTGCCTGGGGCTATGGTGCAGCTCTGAAATCCGCCCCTCACCCCAGCCCTCTCCCCACGGGGGAGAGGGGGAAAGGGAGTAGATCGGGGGCATTTCATATCCTGAGTTCAACTCGGATTTTCAGGTCAATGCCGCTCCAAGAACACCTCGATCAGTCCCCTCTCCCTCCGGGAGAGGGTTAGGGTGAGGGCTGGATCGCAATGATTCACCCCTCACTCACAAACGACCGCTCTCAGCCCTTGGAAGGCCAGGCGCTGACGAATTCAGCCAGGTCGACTTTCTCCGCCACGCGCGGTTCTTTCTGCGGCGTGCCAAGGTAAAGAAACGCTATCACCTCTTCCCCTTCCGCCAAACCCAAACCCTTGGCCACATGCGCCGAATACGCCAGCTCACCCGTGCGCCACACCGCGCCAATCCCTTGCGCATAAGCCGCCAGCAAAATCCCGTGAGCCGCACAGCCCGCCGCCAGCCGTTGTTCGGACTTCGGATATTTGACGTGATCCTGCAACCGGGCGATCACCACAACCACCAGTGGCGCGCGCAGTGGACCGTTACGCGCCTTGTCCAACGCCGCCTCGGACACTTCGCTGTCCTGCAGCTTCGCCGCTTCGGCCAGCAACTCGCCCATTTGCTCGCGCGCCGCGCCTTCGACTGTCAGGAAGCGCCAAGGCTGCAAGTGGCCATGGTCTGGCGCTCGCATCGCAGCGCCAAACAGCACTTCACGCTGTTCTGCGGTGGGGGCCGGTTCTATCAGTCGTGGAACGGAAACACGGTTGAGCAAAGCGTCGAGAGCCTGCATCGGCCACCTCCTGAAAAAAATGTGAGGCTATTCTAGCTGCAACCACCTCGGGAGTGCCGGTTTACATAGCAGACCCCACAGGTAGAATGGCGCCCTTCTTTATTTCAGCCCGAGCAGACTTCATGGCGTTGCCGACCTTACGTCTCATTGGTTTCATCATCGGCATCTTCCTGATCACCCTGGCCATCGCCATGGTCGTGCCCATGGCCACGCTGGTGATTTTCGAGCGTACCAGCGACCTGACGTCGTTCCTCTGGGCGAGCATGATTACCTTTGTCGCCGGCCTCGCGCTGGTCATCCCCGGTCGCCCGGAACATGTACACCTGCGCCCGCGGGACATGTACCTGCTGACGGTCAGCAGCTGGCTGGTGGTGTGCATCTTCGCCGCGCTGCCGTTCCTGCTGACCCAACACATCAGCTATACCGATTCGTTCTTCGAAAGCATGTCCGGCATTACCGCCACCGGGTCGACGGTGCTCACGGGCCTGGACGCCATGTCCCCCGGCATTCTGATGTGGCGCTCGTTGCTGCACTGGATCGGCGGCATCGGCTTTATCGGCATGGCGGTAGCGATTCTGCCACTGCTGCGCATTGGTGGCATGCGGCTGTTTCAGACCGAGTCGTCAGACCGTTCCGAAAAAATCATGCCCCGATCGCACATGGTGGCGCGTTTGATCGTTGCGGCCTACGTCGGCATCACCATTTTCGGCAGCCTGGCGTTCTGGTGGGCCGGTATGAGCCTGTTCGATGCGATCAACCACGCGATGTCGGCGATTTCCACCGGTGGTTTCTCAACGTCCGACCAGTCTCTGGCCAAGTGGACGCAACCGGCGGTGCACTGGGTGGCGATCGTCATCATGATCCTCGGCAGCCTGCCGTTCACCCTGTATGTAGCGACCTTGCGCGGTAACCGCAAAGCACTGATCAAGGATCAGCAGGTTCAAGGCTTGCTCGGCATGTTGCTGGTAACCTGGCTGGTGCTCGGCACCTGGTACTGGTGGACCACCCAGTTACATTGGCTGGAGGCGCTGCGGCATGTGGCGCTGAACGTGACTTCGGTGGTGACGACCACCGGGTTCGCACTCGGGGACTACAGCCTGTGGGGCAACTTCTCACTGATGCTGTTCTTCTATCTGGGTTTTGTCGGCGGCTGCTCGGGCTCGACCGCCGGCGGGATCAAGATTTTCCGCTTCCAGGTTGCGTACATCCTGCTCAAGGCCAACCTTAACCAGTTGATTCATCCACGCGCGGTGATCAAGCAGAAGTACAACGGTCATCGCCTCGACGAAGAGATCGTGCGTTCGATTCTGACCTTTTCGTTTTTCTTCGCCATCACCATCTGCGTGATCGCACTGCTGTTGTCGCTGCTCGGCGTGGACTGGATGACCGCCCTTACCGGCGCCGCCAGCACAGTGTCCGGCGTTGGCCCGGGCCTGGGCGAGACCATTGGCCCGGCGGGCAACTTCGCCACCCTGCCGGACGCGGCCAAGTGGATTCTCTCGTTCGGCATGCTACTGGGCCGACTCGAAATCATTACGGTGTTTGTTCTGTGTATTCCGGCGTTCTGGCGTCACTGACAGGCGCAAGCGCGTCCATCAGCCGCGCCCGGTACTCGCCAGGGGTGGCGTCGAACCAGCGGCGGAAAGCGCGGAAGAAGTTGCTCGGATCGGCGAACCCCAGCAGGTAGGCAATTTCCAGCAAGGTCATGGTCGGCTGCGCCAGGTATTGCTCGGCCAGTTCACGTCGGGTGTCGTCCAGCAACGTCTGAAAACTCGTGCCCTCTTCCTGCAAGCGTCGCTGCAAGGTGCGTTGCGACAGGTGCAGCGTCTGCGCCACGGTATCGCGCTTGGGTTCGCCCTGGGGCAGCAAACGGCACAGCACCTGTCGCGCCTTGTGGGTCACGCGACTCTCGGAAAATCGCGCCAGGTATTCACCGGCAAACCGGTCATGCAACAGCGCCATCGCCTCGTTGGCGGTAGGCAGCGGAGCCTCCATGTCAGCGCGTTCGAAGATCAAGGCGTCATACGGTGCGTTGAACACCAAAGGCGCATGGAAGGCTTGTTTATAAGGTTCGAGATCGGCGGGCTCTTCGCCCTGCACCAGCACCTTGCGCGGTTGCAAGGTGCGCCCGGTCAACCAGCCGCACAACGCCAGGGCACAGGCCAGTGACGCTTCGGCACTCTGCCGGGTCGGTGGCAGATGGTCGCCGTGGACCGTCAGAATCAGCGCGTAGCCTTCTTCCAACAATCGGAAACTCAGGTCGGCACTTTCCGCAATGATCCGCTGATAGCGCACCAGCCGTTGAAAGCCTTCGGCCAGGGTCTGGCTGGACATCAAGGCGTAACCGGCCACATGAAAGGAGGCCGGTCGCACGACCTTGCCCATGTTCAGGCCAATCGCCGGGTTGCCGGACAGCTCAACCGCGCGCTGCCACAGCCGTGTCATGGAATCCTGCGGGAAGCGCGCGTCCGGATCATCCAGTGCCGCGTAGTCGAGCCCCAGCTGTTTGAACAGCACCCGGCAATCCAGGCCGTCCATCTCCAGTGCTTTGACAATCCCCATCGCCCAGCTTGCAGAAGTCGTTCGTTCGCTCATGGCGTTTACTTACTACTTAGTGAGCCGTCTATCGCGGCCAATTTCCGAAGGATACTAAAGTGGCGCCTATTGTCACTGGCTGATGCCAATGATCACTCTAGACTCAAATAAGCTACCCGCAGAACAACTTGCAGTCAGAACAATAACCACAGAGATCGCAGTCGTGGAAAACATCAAACGTTTCAACAGCTTCGCTGAGTTCTACCCGTATTACCTCAGCGAACACAGCAACAGCACCTGCCGACGACTGCACTTTATCGGCACGACGCTGGTTATTTTCATCCTGGCCCTGACCATCGGCAAAGGCGCCTGGCTACTGTTATGGGCCCTTCCTCTGGCGGGTTACAGCTTCGCCTGGGCCGGGCATTTCTTTTTCGAGAAGAACCGTCCCGCGACCTTTCAACATCCGTTTTACAGCCTGCTCGGCGATTTCGTCATGTACCGAGACATGATTCTGGGTCGCGTGCCTTTCTAGGCCCGACGGGCCACAAAAGCGTCCTGCGCAGCCAGTGCGGTATTGGATCCAGGCTCTACACTCAAAAAATCCCTTTCGATAAGAACAAGCGGAGAGCCGATGAACGCCCACGCCCGTTTCACCCACATGCAGGACGGCACGCAGGAAGACTGGGCGATCATCGCCGCAGATTTCAGTGCCTATGCGAGGCAATTGCCGACACGGATTGTGGCGCACCTGAAATTACTGGAGGGTGATTTTGGCGGCTTCCCGGTGGATCGTCTGACCCATTCCCTGCAAACCGCCAGCCGTGCCTGGCGTGATGGCCGCGATGAAGAATACGTGGTCTGCGCGCTGCTTCACGACATTGGCGACACCTTGGGTTCCTACAACCACCCGGACATCGCTGCGGCAATCCTCAAGCCGTTCGTCAGCGCCGCGAACCTGTGGATGGTCGAGAAACACGGAATTTTCCAGGGGTATTACTTCTTCCATCATCTAGGGATGGACCGGCATTTGCGCGAGCAATTCAGCGGGCATCCGCAGTATCAGGCGACCATTGAGTTTTGCGCCAAATATGACGCCGCGGCGTTTGACCCAGCGTATGACACGCTGCCGCTGAGCTTCTTTGAACCGATGATGGAACGGTTGTTTGCGCAGCCCAAATACTCGATTTACAAGGCGGCGATGGAAGAACATTCGCCAGCCTGATAAATCCCGGGGACTGCTGCGCAGTCCATTCGCGAGCAGGCTCGCCCACATTGGACTCGTGTTGTACACACATCCCCTGTGTGCGAGCCTGCTCGCGATGGGGCCAGACCAGACACTCTGATTTTCAGGCCGGCTCTGCGATTTTGATGGCTTTCAACTCGGCCTCCCGCGCTTGGGCATCCGCCAATCGATATAACTCGATCGATCCGTCCCAATGCTCGATCAGCGCGGTGCACGACTCCACCCAATCCCCGCAATTGAGGTAATCCACCCCGCCGACCTTACGTATCTCGGCATGGTGAATGTGCCCGCATACCACGCCGTGCAACTCGCGTTTGACGCATTCGTGAGCGATGGCTTCTTCGAAATCGCTGATGAAGCTGACCGCGGTTTTGACCTTGTGCTTGAGGTACGCCGACAGCGACCAGTAACCGTAGCCATAGCGTGCGCGCCAATGGTTGAGCCAGCGGTTGAGGGTCAGGGTGAATTCGTAGGCCGAGTCGCCGAGAAAGGCCAGCCAGCGGTGATACCTCGTGATCACGTCAAATTGGTCGCCATGAATGACCAGGAGATGGCGACCATCGGCGGTCACGTGCACGGCTTCATCCACCAGTTGGATATTGCCCAGAATCAGCTTCGAATAGCGGCGCAGGAATTCGTCGTGGTTGCCGGTGACATAGATCACCTCGGTGCCGCGTTTGCTCATGGTCAGCAAGCGGCGGATCACATTCGTGTGCGCCTGAGGCCAGTACATGCCGCCGCGCAGCTTCCAGCCATCGATGATGTCGCCGACCAGGTAGATCTTGTCCGCGTGATAGCCCTTGAGAAACTGCGACAGGTGTTCGGCCTGGCAATCCCGGGTGCCCAGATGCACGTCGGAAATCCACAAGGTTCGCACACGTTGCTTACGACTGGGTTTGGCGAGCTCGGCGCTGGTCATGGGCAACCCTCTGGAAAAGTTTTTGCAAGCTTGCGCCGGTCGGGTTAATCGCCCATGACAGTGGCGAGTCAGTCCTGTGACAGCGCCCGGCCGGTGTAGACTGACCGCACCTTGACCAGGAGACCTGCGATGAGACCGATCCTCACGCTACGCCAATACACTCATGACCTGATCGTCCACAGTCACGACCACGCGCAACTGGTGTTCGGGCTGTCGGGTGCGCTGGATTTCGAGGTCGACGGGCATGGCAGTCAGGTGGTTCAACAGAGTTTCGTGGTGGTGCCGTCCGGTTTCCATCACGCCTGCGGTAGCGCCAATGGCAGCCGTTGCCTGGTGCTGGATGTGCCCAGCGACCAATGGGTTGCTCAGTCCCTGGGCGATCATGCCGAGGCCAGCCGTCGTTTGCTCGACAATGCCGGTCGCCTGCCGCTGGATGCCGGGCAAAGCCAATTGGTCAGTTGGTTGGCGGGCAGTCAGGTCAACGATCCATTGATCGCGCAACAAGGCGCGGTGTTGTTGCTGGCCAGCCTCAACAACGCCAAACCCGAGATCGTCGGCGGTCGGCGCCTGCCTTATGCGGCGCTGAATGCGCACATCGATCAGTACGCCGCCTATCCACTTCAAGTCGCCGATCTGGCACGCGTCGCCGGTCTGTCCAGCGCACGGCTGCATGCGCGGTTCGTTGCTGAATGCGGGCAGACGCCGATGGATTACATCCGCAGTCGACGTTTGCATATCGCTGTGGGACTGCTGCGGGATTCGCCATTGCCCATCGGCGAGGTTGCCAGTCGGGTCGGTTACAGTTCCCAGAGTGCATTTGCTGCAGCGGTGTTGCGGGAGTTTGGCGCATCGCCTGGCAAGTTGCGCCGAGAGGCTGGCGACAAAGGACGATAGTCTGGCGACAGACACAACGGGAAGTTGCGCGGTTCAATGTAGGGCCTGGTTTTATACGTTTTTCAAGGATTGCAATGACTCCCCGTACCGCCCTTGGCGCTTTGCATATTGGCGCATTGATGTTCGGCCTGACCGGTGTCTTCGGCAAACTGGCTGCCGCCTCCCCCGCCGTCATCGTCTTCGGGCGCGCTGCATTCGCTGTGCTGGCGTTGGCCGTTTTTGCGCGATTCGCCAGCACTACTCGCTGGCAGAAACTCGAGGCTGTGGACTGGCGCCGACTGTTGCTCAGCGGCTTACTGCTGGCCGGACACTGGGTGAGTTTTTTCATTGCAGTGAAAGTCGCAGGCGTGGCAATCGCGACCCTGGGTTTCGCCAGCTTCCCGGCGTTTACCGTGATCCTTGAAGGGTTGATCTTCCGCGAGCGAATTCGCACCAACGAAATCCTGCTGGTGGTGCTGGTCAGTGTCGGGCTGGTGCTGGTCACCCCTGATTTCGATCTGGCCAGCGGCGCCACAATGGGTCTGCTGTGGGCGGTGGGCTCAGGTTTGCTGTTCTCTCTGCTATCGCTGACCAACCGCGCCAGCTCCGGGCGAATCCCGGCGGTGCAGGCGGCGCTGTGTCAGAACGTGGTGGTCGCGTTGTGTCTGTTGCCGATGGCGGCACCGCAGTTAAGCGAAGTGCGCGCCATCGACTGGTTGTGGATCGGTCTGCTCGGGGTGTTCTGCACTGGCGTCGCTCACAGTCTTTTTGTCGCCAGCCTGGCAGTGATCAAGGCGCGGACCGCGGCCGTGGTGTTCGCCCTGGAGCCGGTTTACGGCATCACCATGGCCTGGCTGCTGTTTGATGAAAACCCGACACTGCGCATGCTGATCGGCGGCGCGTTGATCATCGTGGCGATCGTGGTCTCCAGCCGACTCTCGGGCGGCTCAAGCAAGAAAGCCGTTGCGGCAGAAGCCGCCTCTCACTGAGTGCGGTCGTTGTGCCCCAGGTCGCGGTCCGGATCAATTTGATCACGGACCCGCTGCTTCAGCACTTTGGCCTCCGGGAAACCGCCATCAGCCTTGCGCTCCCAGATCTGCACATCGTCACAGAAAATGTGAAACACCCCACCGGTGCCGGGCACCAGCGACACTTTGCCCAAATCGTCACCGAAGGTACTGAGCAGTTCCTGGGCCAGCCATGCAGCACGCAACAGCCACTGGCATTGCGTGCAATACGTGATGATGATTTCCGGTTTGCGTGCAGTCATGATCGGCGAAACTCCTGAGCCAGAGGGCGCCGCTATGATAGCCCGGCGAGCAGGTTCCGGGCGGTCTGCTTAAGCGGCTCGTTACCTTCCTTGAGCAACTCGTTGAGCAATTCGATGGCGCTGTCCAGATCGCCGTCATCAATGCAGGTCTGGGCTTGTTCGAGTTTTTCGGCGCTGCTCGGCTCGGGCGGTTCCAGGTTCAGCGGTTGCAGTTCCAGCGACTGGCCGGGATCGCTGAACTCGTTGAGAAAGGTGTCATCCAGAGTCTGTGAATCAGGCTCGGCGACCCATTCAAGTTCGGGCTCATCCAGCGTCGACTCGTCGGGCATTTCAAACACCTCGGGCAAGACGTGCAGGTTCGAGGCAAACGGCGGCTCGACCGGCGCGGATTCGCTCGATGGCTTCGCGGCCGACGGCGAGTGTTCAAAAGGGCTGATCAGGTCCCAACTCGAATCCATCGACAGGTCATCCAGGTTCAACTGGAACTCATCGTTGGGTGCTGCTTCGGCGATCGCAGCCTTGGGGGGAGTCATTGACGCTGCAACGGCCAACGGTGCCGCACTGTTCAATTTCGGGTGCCGGGCGCGAATATTCTGAAGTTCTTGCAGGTCGTATCCGGCGTCACGCAGGTTGTTTTCCTGTGTTTCATAGGCGGGTGCGTCACCCTGTTTACCCAAGACTTCCAACAGCTGAACGGCAAGATCCGTGCGTTGCGGCTCCTTGATCAGCGCCTCTCGCAACAAACCGGCGGCTTCGGAAAAACGGCCATAGGCCAGATAGATATCAACCCCTTCAAGCACATCGCCTGCGGGCGACTCTTCACCCGATTCAGTTGCCGGTTGCACCTCTGACGACTGTGAAACCGGTTCTGCCGTGCGATTGAGCACCGGTTCATGCCGTGACGGCAAATCAGGTAAAGCGTCGGGCAATGCCTGAACCTGTTGTCGTTGACGCCTCACGAACAACCCCAGCAACACCAGAGCCACCACCGCCAACAACCCGAGAATCAGCCCCCAGTTAGTAGCCTCAGGCTCTTCAACAATAGCCGGCGCGGGAGCCACAACGGCGGGTGCAGCCGGCTCCACCGTTGCGGTCTTGATTTCCGCCAATTGGGTTTGCAGTTCAGTCACCTGCTTTTTCTGACCGGAGATCTGCTCCTCCTGGGCCTGAAGCTTCGCAGTCAATTCATCGATGGTTGCTTGCAGCTGCTGGTTTCGCAGCACGCTGGCGGCCAGTTGTTCGGCAACGGGATCACTCACAGGCGCGGCGGCAGGAGGGGGTGGCGACTGTTTGCCTTTCGCCGCGGGTGGCTTCGCAACAGCCGGCTCAACCGTTGGGAATCCAGAGGGCTGAACGTCGGTCACCGGTTCGTCATTGACGGGAACAATCCCCGGCGAACCTGGCGGATCGATCAGCACCGTGTACTCGCGCAGCACCCGCCCGTTGGGCTGATTGAGCTGCACCAGGAAATTCAGGAAAGGTTCATTGACCGGTTTGCTGGAGCTTACCCGGATCAGGCTGCGGTTGCCGCGCAGGATCGGGGTGAATTTCAGATTATTGAGAAAGAACACCCGATCGATGCCGGCGCGGCTGAACTCGTCTGCAGTCGCCAGGCTGACGGAGAGCTCGCCCTCCTCCAGACCTGCGGCATCTTCCAGTACGATGTCGGCGCGCAACGGCTGATTCAGCGCTGAATGCAGGGTGATATCACCCAAGCCCAACGCGGGCGCCAATGCCGAGTAAGTGACAGCACCACCGACCAGAAGCAGCCTGGCGCAACACCGTAAAGCCATGTGCCAACTCTCGAGCATGAGCATCCCTTAGATAACCAGAACCATCTTGTGCGCGTTCGCACATCCGGTACGAACACGATATTGCCAAGTAGTTCTTTATAGTCTGCCCAACGGAGTATCTCAAAAGTCTTGGGTGCGTTAATGCCTCAAGATTTTTCCAGGTTGGCCAGAATGTGCCCGTGGACACGCATGCAGACCTTCAAGTCTGCCTCATCGACGCCTTCGAACAACTCGTGGCGCAGTTGGGTAGCAATGGTTTCAATTTGTTCGATCAAGGGAAGCGCCGGCGCGCAAAGGACGATTTTCTTCGCTCGGCGATCTTCCAGCACCGATTGACGTTGCACCAGTCCCTGGCTTTCGAGGCTGTCGAGCAGACGAGCCAGAGTCGGCCCTTCAACGCCGACGCTCTGCGCCAGTTCACGTTGGGTCGGGGCATCATCAAAACGCGCCAGGTGCAGCAGCACCAGCCAGCGCGCCTGGGACAGCCCCAGGCCAGCCAGACGGCGGTCCAGTTCGGCACGCCAGCCGCGCGACATCTGGGCCAGTTGCATGCCAAAGCGGTGTTGTTCGGTTAACGGCATAGAACACTCATGATTAGACTGAAATAAAGAAAAACTAATTATTAGTCAGCTAAGCATGACCCTTGGCCAGAGGCAAGGCTTGCTCTGTACTGAATCGTTACATCTATGTGGCAGATCACCTAAATCTCGAATTCGGATTGCAGCGCCGCCCGAACACAGTACAAAACGCCTTCCGGCACTCGCCCGGCAAACAGTGCGGCAATCTCCGACACGGGCGGCAATTCGCCCTCGCCGTCAAGGAACGCATCCTGGATCTCACCCATCAATTCTTCAGGCAGATCCAGCGCTTGCTCCAGCGACAACTGCTGCTTGCCAATCGCTTCGGCGAGCAGGGTGTAGACGTTCTTTTCCGAGCATTGCAGCTGACCGGCGATCTGCAACGGTGTCATGCCGGCTCGGGCCAGGGTGATCAGTTCGTGGCGCAGATCGGCCACCACTTTCGGCGCCTCGACTTGCCCACCGAGAACTTCGAGGAAGGCTTCGCCGTAACGCTCAAGCTTGCGCGCACCAACGCCGCTGACCGTGGCCATTTCCGACAGCGAGGTCGGTTGGCTGCGGAGCATTTCCAGCAGTGTCGAGTCGGGGAAAATGACGTACGGCGGCACGCCATGCTCCTCGGCGAGTTTTCGACGCAGGGCGCGCAAGGCTTCCCACTGTTCGCGCTCTTCGCCGCGAACCAGTTGGCTCGCCTGGCTCTTGCTGCTTTTGGCCGTGGTTTGCGGCTTGAGGTCGCGACGCAGCTCCAGGGTTACTTCGCCCTTGAGCAGCGGTCGACAGGTGTCGCTCAGGCGCAGGCCGCCGTAGCCTTCCAGGTCGATGTCGGCCAGACCGCGGGCAACCAGCTGTCGGAACAAGGAGCGCCATTCGCTCTCTCCCATCGCCTTGCCTACACCAAATACCGACAGATGTTGATGGCCGAAATTGCGGACCTTTTCGTTGTCCTTGCCCAGCAATACATCAACCAAATGCCCGACGCCATAGCGTTGGCCGGTACGGTAGATCGCCGAAAGCGCCTGACGGGCCGGCTCGGTGGCATCCCAGGTCTGCACGCCATCGACGCAGTTGTCGCAATGGCCGCACGGCTCGGGCATGTCTTCGTCGAAATAAGCCAACAGCGTCTGGCGACGGCAGCGGGTTTCTTCGCAGAGCGAGAGCATGGCGTCGAGCTTGTGCTGCTCCAGACGTTTGTGGCGTTCGTCGCCCTCGGAGTTCTGCAACATCTGTTTGAGCATCACCACGTCTTGCAGGCCGTAAGCCATCCAGGCGTCTGCCGGCAGACCGTCACGGCCGCCGCGACCGGTTTCCTGGTAGTAAGCCTCAAGGGATTTTGGCAAGTCGAGGTGAGCGACAAAGCGCACGTTGGGCTTGTCGATGCCCATGCCGAACGCCACGGTGGCGACCATGATCAGGCCTTCCTCATTGAGGAAGCGCTTCTGGTGGTGAGCCCGGGTATCGTTGGGCAGACCGGCGTGATACGGCAGCGCCGGGAAACCTTGCTCGCTGAGGAACACTGCCACTTCGTCGACTTTCTTGCGCGACAGGCAATAGACGATGCCGGCATCGCTGCGCCGCTCGGCGAGGAACGCCAGCAACTGCTTGCGCGGCTGCTCTTTGGGCACGATGCGATAAAAAATGTTGGGACGGTCGAAACTCGACAGGAAGCGCTCGGCATCCTGAAGATGAAGGCGGTCGACGATTTCTTCCCGGGTACGCTTGTCGGCGGTCGCGGTCAGGGCGATACGCGGGACGTTGGGGAACAACTCCGCCAACTGGCCCAATTGCAGGTATTCGCGGCGGAAGTCGTGGCCCCATTGGGACACGCAGTGGGCTTCGTCGATGGCGAACAGGGAAATTTCAAGACTTTGCAGAAAGGCCAGCATTCGAGGCTGAACCAGACGTTCGGGCGCGAGATAAAGCATTTTCACTTCACCGCGCTTGATCCGTGCCGCCAGATCGCGCTGCTGCTCGGCGCTGAGCGTGGAGTTCAATGCCGCCGCAGCGACGCCCAGCTCTTCGAGGGTAGCGACCTGGTCGTCCATCAGAGCGATCAGCGGCGACACCACCACTGCCAGGCCTTCGCGCAACAGCGCCGGCACCTGGAAGCACAAGGACTTGCCGCCACCGGTAGGCATCAGCACCAGGGCATCGCCGCCACTGGCCACGCGCTCAATGATTGCACCCTGACGGCCACGGAAACTGTCGTAGCCGAAGATGTCCTTGAGGACGCGTTGAGCCTGTTCGAGCATAGAAACTCCAAAAATCACAAAAACATCCCTGCAAGGCTGGTTCAGAACCACGAAGGCTGCACCGACAAATCGTAAGTGCGCATTGCATGACGCGTCACATTTCAGCCGCGACGCCGGCAGGGCATCACAAAACGCGGGAGTATACCCGAGCCCTCCCCTGCAAAGGGTGCCGCTGATAAGACACAAGGACGAACACCGTGCACCACCTGTGTGCGAGCCTGCTCGCGATGGCGGCAGCCCAATCAACATTGATATTGAATGTAACGCCGCCATCGCGAGCAGGCTCGCTCCCACAGGGATTGCGGCGCTCCATACTCCTGCATGGGTCCAAATATTCCGCGCGGCTGGCCTGACCGCTCAAGAAGGCCTAGAATTCCTGCATCGTATATTCCCCAAGGTAGCCCTTTAATGTCCTTCGCTGAGCAACTAACCCGCCTGCAAGTCTTCCTCGACGCCGACGAACTGCATGACGAGGCGCTGGACTACGTGGCCGCCCACGGCTACCTCACGGCGCTGTCGATCTGTTCCGAAACCGTTCCTGACCGTGAATGGATCGACGCCCTTTTCGCCGAAGAGCCGCATTACGCCGACGACACCGAGCGTGAAGCGATCGAATCCACCCTGTTGGCCCTCAAGGCTCACATCGCTCGCCAACTGGCGTCCGATGAAGAGTTTGAGCTGCCCTGTGACCTGGACCTGGGTGAAGAGCCGGACGATTCCGACCTGCGCGGCTGGTGCATCGGTTTCATGGAAGGCGTGTTCCTGCGCGAAGCAGCCTGGTTCGAGACCGCCGAAGACGAAGTCAGCGAAATGCTGCTGCCGATCATGGTCGGTTCGGGCCTGTTCGACGAACAGCCTGAGTTCGAAGACATCGCCAAAGACGCCAACCTGATGGACGACATGATCGTGCAGATCCCGGAAGCCCTGACCGCGCTGTACCTGCTGTGCCAGGCACAGCGCGGAAAAACCGGCGATCCTCAAGCCTCGTCACCACTAAGGTTTTGCCTATGGACAACCCCATAGGCAACCGCTCCCTGATGTTGCGCTACGTGCTGCTGGCCATCGGCTGGCTAAGCGTAGCGCTGGGGGTGATCGGGATTTTCCTGCCGGTATTGCCCACCACGCCCTTCCTGCTGCTGGCGGCCGCCTGCTTCGCCCGCAGTTCGCCGCGCTTTTATCATTGGCTGGTTGAACATCCGCGGCTTGGGCCGTGGGTTCGCGATTACCTGAGCGGCAACGGCATTCCGCTCAAGGGTAAGGTCTACGCCATCGGCCTGATGTGGGCGAGTATCCTGCTCTCCTGCTATCTGGTGCCCCTGCCGTGGGCGCGGGGGTTCATGCTGACCAGCGCCGTGCTGGTGACCCTCTACATCCTCAAACAGAAAACCCTGCATAAACCTTGAAAACGCCACAATGATCGTTCCCACGCTCCGCGTGGGAATGCATCCAGTGACGCTCTGCGTCACCGCGTCGAAGGAACGCGGAGCGTCCCGGGCGGCATTCCCACGCGGAGCGTGGGAACGATCAGTCCGCGAACTGACCCGACGATCAACCCTACCTTTCAAAAAACACCGCCTAGACTTCAAGCATCTGCACCCGAGCGGCCAGACATGTCCCGCAGTCCGCGTAGCCCAAGATGGTCAACGCTCCGACTTCGGTTCGGCGGATGGCTGTTGCTGATCACTTTTCTGTTGGCCGGGCTGGGCAGTGTCGGGGCCAACTGGGATTTTGCGCAGATTCTGCAAACCGCCGAAAATCGCTACGGCACCCTAGGCCCGGGACGGGGAAGGATCGAGGCCTGGAGTCAAATGATCAGTAGCGAAGTCAACGCGCCCGAGCGCGAGCAGCTGAACGCAGTCAATCGCTTCTTCAATCAGCAACTGAGTTTTCTGGACGACACCCGCATTTGGCATCAGACCGATTACTGGGCCACGCCCGTCGAATCCCTGATCAAGGGTGCCGCTGATTGTGAGGACTACGCACTGGCGAAATATTTCAGCCTGCGCTACCTGGGAATTCCCAGCGAAAAACTACGCATCACCTACGTGAAAGCCCTGACCCAGAACCAGGCGCACATGGTGCTGACGTTCTACAACAGCCCCGCAGCCGATCCGCTGGTGCTGGACAACTTGATCGGCGAGGTCCGCCCCGCCTCCCAACGCACAGACCTGCTGCCGGTGTACGCCTTCAACGCAGAAGGCCTGTACTTGCCGGGAGCCAATGGTGGCAAACGCAGCGGCGACTCGAAAAAACTGTCGCGTTGGCAGGACGTACTCAAAAAGATGCAGGCTGAAGGGTTCGCCGTGGGCGACGGCTAGCCACCTGAGCAAGGAGCGATTTATGTCACTGCGTAAACAGTTGTTTCTCGCCATCTGCCTGTTCTTGCTGGTGGCGTTCAGCGGCAGTTTTTTTGTCAGCCTGGAAAGCTCTCGCGACCAGATGCTCAGCCAGTTGCGCTCCCACGCTCAGGACGCGGCCACTGCGTTGGGTTTGTCGTTGACGGCACAAATCGATGACCCGGCCATGATCGAATTAATGGTCAGCTCGATTTTCGACAGCGGTTATTTCAGCAGCATTCGAATCATTAACATCGAGAATGCGCAGGTACTGGTAGAGCGCAGCGCGCCGGGGCAAATCGAGGGCGTTCCCGCCTGGTTTGTGAACCTGGTCAACCTGCACCCACCCGGTGGCGAAGCGCTGATCATGCGTGGCTGGGCCCAGGCGGCACGGGTCGAGGTGTTGAGCAATCCGCAGTTCGCCCTGGCCAAACTGTGGGACAGCACCCTCGGCAGCCTGATCTGGTTACTGGTGTGCGGCCTGCTCAGTGCCGTGTTTGGAGGCTGGCTGCTGCGCCGGCAATTTCGTCCACTCGACACCATGGTCAAACAGGCTGAAGCCATCAGCAAACGCGAGTTCCTCAGCCTGCCGAAACTACCGCGTACACCGGAGTTGAAACGCGTGGTGTTGGCCATGAACCAGATGGTCGAGAAGCTCAAGGCGCTGTTCGCCGAAGAGGTCGCACGCAGTGAAAAACTGCGGGTCGAGTCTTATCAGGACAGCCTTACAGGCTTGGCCAATCGGCGCTTGCTGGATGAAGAGCTGGCCGACGAATTGCTGGTCTCCGAGCAGAGCAGCGATGGCCATTTGCTGATGCTGCGAATCAACGACCTGGTCGGTCTCAACCAGCGCTTGGGCGGCCAGCGCACCGATGCGTTGATCAGCGCCGTCGGCGAATTGCTCAAGCGCCTGACTGAGCCACCGGAACGTCGCACCTGGCTAGCCGCGCGCAATCGTGGTGGTGAATTCAGCCTGCTGACGCCTGGCCTGGATAGCACCGACGCCGCACGCCTGGCCTGCGAAATCAGCGCCACCCTGGAAAACCTGCGCCTGACCGGCGCCAGCGACGTCATGCCGGTGGCGCATTTGGGGATCGCCCCTTACCACCCCGGTGAACCAGCCAGTGTTGTGCTGACGCGACTGGACCGGGCGTTGACCGAAGCCCGGCAACATCCCGAGCGCCCGTGGGTCCACTTGGCCGATTCCATCACCGCGCCGAACCCGTCCCAAAACGACTGGCAAACCTGGATCGACGACGCCCTGAACCAAGGAAAGATGCAACTGTATTTCCAGCCGGTGGTGCAATGCGCCGACACCAGCCAGGTGCTGCATCACAAAGTGCTCGCACGCCTGCTCGACCCGCAGGGCGAGGCCATTGCCGCCGGGCATTTCCTGCCGTGGATCGAGCGACTCGGCTGGTCGGCCCGATTCGACCTGGCCATGCTCGAAGCCACCCTCGACTACCTCGTGGTCAACCGTTGGCCCCTGGCGTTAAGCCTGTCCGGCAGCACCCTGCGCGATCCAGCGCAACTGCAACACATCCTCGACATGCTCGAATCGCTGCCCGAACTCGCTGAGTTGCTGATACTGGAAATCGACGAACGCCAACTGCCACCGCAGGAAGAACTGCAACGCCTGAGCCACAGCCTGCTCAACACCGGTTACCGCATCGGTCTGCAGCATTTCGGCGGCAGCTTCGGCCAGATCGGCAACCTGGCTCAATTGGGCCTGGCTTACTTGAAAATCGACGGTGCGTACATCCGCCACATTGATGAGCAGAGTGATAAACGGCTGTTTATCGAGGCGATTTTTCGGGCCACCAACAGCATTGATTTGCCGTTGATTGCGGAGATGGTCGAGACCAAGGGGGAACTGGAGGTGATCCGGGAGTTGGGACTGTTTGGGGTGATGGGGCGGTTGATTGGGCCGCCGGAGCCGATGTGAGCGGTACGACCGTTCGTTAATAATCGTTCCCACGCTGCGTGGGAATGCCTCCCCGGACGCTGCGCGTCCGCTTTTGGGACGCAGAGCGTCCCTTGCTGCATTCCCACGCAGAGAGTGGGAACGATCAACAAAAAACCCGCCATCCCTTTCTAGGGGGATGACGGGTTTTGTCATATCAGATCACACCGTATCCACCTTCAACGAATGATCATTCAACATCCCGTTGATAATCGTCGCCGTATCCTGCCCCCCTGCAATCACCCCCCCCGCCCCCGGCGTTACACCGTAATGGCTGGCCAGGTTCACACCCGCCAGGTCGATGGTCTGGTTCGGCGCGGCGCCCGCCATGGCGCTGACGTCGATGCTGGTGACCAGTGATTCGCCGCTGCCGGTGACTTTGAAGTGCAGGTAATCATCCAGCGATGCCGCGGTGTTGTTTTCCCCTTGCAGCAGTTGCGACAGGTCGAGTTTGTCGATGCCCGGCGTGAAGTCAGTGACCACGTCGTGGCCGCTGTTGCCTTTGAGCCACTGGAAAGTGTCGGCACCGCTGCCGCCGGTGAGGGTGTTGTTGCCCAGGCCGCCGATGAGGAAGTCGTCGCCGCCCCCACCGTTGAGCATGTCGTCACCCAAGCCGCCGTTGATGATGTTGCTGTGGTTGTCGCCGGTGAGGCTGTCGTTGAAATTTGAACCGGTCAGGTTTTCGATCGCCGTCAGGGTGTCGGTCCCGGCGCCCGCCGTGTTCTGCGCACCCAGCACGCCCAGATTGACCGTAACCCCGGCCGTGGCGTGGGCATAGCTCGCGGTGTCGACGCCGGTGCCGCCGTCGAGCAGGTCGTTGCCCGCACCGCTGTACAGCAAGTCGTTGCCGGCGTCGCCGTGCATTTCGTTGTTGCCGGAACCGGCGGTGAGTACGTCGTTGCCGTCGCCGGCATTGATCACGTTGTTACCGGCGCCCGCCAGGAGTACATCGTCGCCCGCCGTACCGGTGAGGGTGTGGCCATCCTGATAGGTGATGGTCACGGCACCGCTGTCGCTGCCGCCATGGCTGTCGTTGGCGGCATAGGTGCCGTGGGCATCTGGCGTGATGTCGTGGGCTCCGGCGTAGTCGACGGTCATGGTCAACTGGTAGTTTTCCGCCCCATTCCCGCTGTTGCCCGGGCCAGGGTTGTCGATGTTGGTGATGTGGATCTGGTAGGTGCTGTCCGACGTTGCGGTGAGGGTTTGCCCGTCCGCGAGGGCGACCCATGCGCCGCCGTTGATTGAGTACTCCATGGCGACATGATCGGCCGGCAGATTGTGATCCAGGTTAAGGGTTTCACCCTGTTTGAGGTCGATGGTGATGCGGTCCTCAGCGTGGGTGTTGTCGACCGGTCCCAGCGCCCCGCTGACGACCAACACCGCCGTCATGGCTGTCGTGTTGGCGACGAATGCACTGCGGGCGAGGGTCACCGCCTGCTCGTTACCGCCGATGAAGCTGAAGTTTTGATTGGTACCGGTGAAGTCCGCGCCTTTGGCAATCCAGCCAGTGTTGAATGAGGTCGGCGATGCAGTGAGCGGATCCTTATCCGCATCGGTGTCATTGGCCAGCAGCAACTCCTCCGGTACCACGATGTGGTCCGACAGCACGTTGGTGATGATGTGGTCATCGACTGCCACGGGTGGCGCGTTCGCAATGACTGGGGCCTGGTCGCCGCCGTTGTCGATGATGCAGCTATCGTTCACGTCGATGGTGATGGTGGTGGTCCGCTCGTCGCCATCGCCATCGCGCAAGGTGTAGGTGAACACGTCGGTCGCACCGGGACCGTTCACAGCGTCCGGGTTGCTGTGGTAGACGGCGTTGCCGTTGGCGTCCAGCGTCAGGTAACCGTAGGTGCCATTGATCTGGCTGTTCAGGCCGCCGATGGCCGAGGTCGAGGTGTCGGAACCGGCACGCACGCCGACCACCCCAACTCCATCGGCATCGCCGAAGTCGTTCGCCAGCACATTGCCGCTGACGATGCCGCCCTCCACTACCGAGGCCGCGTCGGGGTTGGCGGTCGGCAGGTCATCGACGATGTTGACCACAATGGTGCTGGTGGTGGAATGACCCAGGGCGTCGGTAGCTTGGTAGGTGAAACTTTCGCTCAAGGTGTTCTCGCCATCGTTGGCGTGCGGCGTGGTGCTGGCCGGCGAGGTCAGCGTGTAGGTATAGGAGCCGTCGGGATTGAGCAGGATTTGCCCGTAGGTGCCAGTGGCGCTGCCGACCAGGGTGTAGGTGATTGCGCCGACCGCGCCGCTGACCGAACCGACCAAGGTGCCACTGGCGGTTTCAGCCGTGAGGCCCGGCTGACTGCCGGTGACGGTGCCGGGCGCCAGATCCTGACCGTCCTGGTTCAGGTCGAGGGCTTTTTCGTAGACCGTCACGTCGCTGTCGCTGACCGCCAGAATGCTGCTGTTGTGCACGTCGATAGTGATGGTGGTGGTGCTTTGGTCACCGTCGGCATCGCGCACGGTGTAGGTGAACGTGTCGGTCGCGCCAGGGTCGCTCACGGCATTCGGGTTGCTGTGGTAGACGGCGTTGCCGTTGGCGTCCAGCGTCAGGTAACCGTAGGTGCCATTGATCTGGCTGTTGAGGCCGCCAACGGCTGAGGTCGAGGTGTCGGAACCGGCACGCACGCCGAGCACCGCGCCCCCGGCGGCGAGGCCATCGGCGCCGCCGACGTCGTTCCACAACACGTTGCCGCTGACGATGCCGCCTTCGGCGACCGAAGCCTCGTCGGCATGAGCCGTCGGCAGGTCATCGACGATGTTGACCACGATGGTGCTGGTGGTGCTGTTGCCCAGGGCGTCGGTGGCTTGGTAGGTGAAACTTTCGCTCAGGGTGTTCGGCCCGTCGTTGGCATGCGGCGTGGTGCTGGCCGGCGACGTCAGGGTGTAGGTATAGGAGCCATCGGGATTGAGCAGGATTTGGCCGTAGGTGCCAGTGGCGCTGCCGACCAGGGTGTAGGTGATCGCGCCGACCGCGCCGCTGACCGAACCAGCCAGCGTGCCACTGGCGGTTTCGCCGGTGTTGCCCGGCAGGCTGCCGGTAACGGTGCCGGGCGCCAGATCCTGGCCGTCCTGGTTCAGGTCGAGGGCTTTTTCGTAGACGGTCACGTCGCTGTCGCTGACTGCCAGAATGCTGCTGTTGTGCACGTCGATGGTGATGGTGGTGGTGCTTTGGTCACCGTCGGCATCGCGCAGGGTGTAGGTGAACGTGTCCGTCGCGCCAGGGTCGCTCACGGCGTTCGGGTTGCTGTGGTAGACGGCGTTGCCGTTGGCGTCCAGCGTCAGGTAACCGTAGGTGCCATTGATCTGGCTGTTCAGGCCGCCGATGGCCGAGGTCGAGGTGTCGGAACCGGCACGCACGCCGAGCACCGCGCCTCCTGCGGCGAGGCCATCGGCGCCGCCGACGTCGTTCCACAACACGTTGCCGCTGACGATGCCGCCTTCGGCGACCGAAGCCTCGTCGGCATGAGCCGTCGGCAGGTCATCGACGATGTTGACCACGATGGTGCTGGTGGTGCTGTTGCCCAGGGCGTCGGTGGCTTGGTAGGTGAAGCTTTCGCTGAGGGTGTTCGACCCGTCGTTCGCATGCGGCGTGGTGCTGGCCGGCGAGGTCAGGGTGTAGGTGTAGGAGCCGTCGGGATTGAGCAGGATTTGCCCGTAGGTGCCAGTGGCGCTGCCGACCAGGGTGTAGGTGATCGCGCCGGTGGCACCAGTGACAGAGCCGACCAGCGTGCCACTGGCGGTTTCGCCGGTGTTGCCCGGCAGGCTGCCGGTAACGGTGCCGGGCGCCAGATCCTGGCCGTCCTGGTTCAGGTCGAGGGCTTTTTCGTAGACGGTCACGTCGCTGTCACTGACCGCCAGAATGCTGCTGTTGTGCACGTCGATGGTGATGGTGGTGGTGCTTTGGTCACCGTCGGCATCGCGCAGGGTGTAGGTGAACGTGTCGGTCGCGCCGGGGTCGCTCACGGCGTTCGGGTTGCTGTGGTAGACGGCGTTGCCGTTGGCGTCCAGCGTCAGGTAACCGTAGGTGCCATTGATCTGGCTGTTCAGGCCGCCGATGGCCGAGGTCGAGGTGTCGGAACCGGCACGCACGCCGAGCACCGCGCCTCCTGCGGCGAGGCCATCGGCGCCGCCGACGTCGTTCCACAACACGTTGCCGCTGACGATGCCGCCTTCGGCGACCGAAGCCTCGTCGGCATGAGCCGTCGGCAGGTCATCGACGATGTTGACCACGATGGTGCTGGTGGTGCTGTTGCCCAGGGCGTCGGTGGCTTGGTAGGTGAAACTTTCGCTCAGGGTGTTCGGCCCGTCGTTGGCATGCGGCGTGGTGCTGGCCGGCGACGTCAGGGTGTAGGTATAGGAGCCATCGGGATTGAGCAGGATTTGGCCGTAGGTGCCAGTGGCGCTGCCGACCAGGGTGTAGGTGATCGCGCCGACCGCGCCGCTGACCGAACCAGCCAGCGTGCCACTGGCGGTTTCGCCGGTGTTGCCCGGCAGGCTGCCGGTAACGGTGCCGGGCGCCAGATCCTGGCCGTCCTGGTTCAGGTCGAGGGCTTTTTCGTAGACGGTCACGTCGCTATCGCTGACCGCTCTGATACTGCAGTTGTGCACGTCGATGGTGATGGTGGTGGTGCTTTGGTCACCGTCGGCATCGCGCAGGGTGTAGGTGAACGTGTCCGTCGCGCCAGGGCCACTCACGGCGTTCGGGTTGCTGTGGTAGACGGCGTTGCCGTTGGCGTCCAGCGTCAGGTAACCGTAGGTGCCATTGATCTGGCTGTTGAGGCCGCCAACAGCCGGCGCCGAGGTGTCGGAACCGGCACGCACGCCGAGCACCGCGCCCCCTGCGGCGGGGCCATCGGCACCGGCGACGTCGTTCCACAGCACGTTGCCGCTGACGATGCCGCCCTCCGCAACCGCGGTCGAGTCGGGGTTGGCGGTCGGCAGGTCATCGACGATGTTGACGTTGATTTGCCCGGTCGCCGAACTGCCGTCCGTATCGGTGGCGACGACGTTGAGATTCTCGGTGATGCTGTTGGCGCCGTCACCGGTCGGATGGGTTTCATTGTCGACGAGGGTGTAGCTGTAACTCACAACCCCCGTGGCCGGGTTGTAGCCGGTGACGGTCAGGGTGTTGCCCAACGGGGTAGTGATCGATTGCGGGAAGCCTGCGGCAACGCCACCGCTGATCACGTTGACCCCTGCGATGCTCAGGCTGGTCAGCCCGTCAGGAGCAGACACGCTGAACGTGCCGGTCTTGGTCAGTGCCTCTGGGTCGGGGGCCGAACCGTCGGCCAGGTTGGCCTCATTGACGGTCAGTTCTCCCCCTGCCACCGACAGGCCGGTGAGGGTCACCGGATTGTTCGGCACATCAGGAACAATCGGTGTCACAGGAACAACAGGAACAACAGGAACATCCGGTGTCACAGGAAGAACGCCTGTCCCTCCTGAACCACCTGCACCATCCGAACCACCTGCACCGCCTGCACCGCCTGCACCGTTATCGCCGTTGTCCGGGTTTCCGGCCAGCCGCCCCAGGGGAAATTCGGGAATGCCGTTGAAGGCTGCGGTAGGAAAACCAATCGTCGGATCGACCCGCCCGCCCACCTCTTCAAGCATGACAAACGAGTGGCCGCCGCCCAGTGCACCGGGTGCGCCGGTCGAACCCGGTCCGGCCGCCGTAGCTTCAGCAGTCTGGGTCGGGTCATCGCCGGCAGCGATCGCTTTTTGCAGTTGTTCGACATCGGTCAGTTGCGCTTGAGTCGGTGTCACCGCTTCAGCGGTGTCTACATGAGGTGCCTGATTCGCGAGTAACTGAGGCGTCATCTCCATACTGCTGCCACGCCCAAGTGTCAGTTCCTGGCCATTGTGCAGATGAACCGCCACCGCGCCTTCGGCCCCGGTGACCAGTTGATCGCCGGCGAATAACCGGTCCCCCTCGACCAGCGCGCGTCGGGTGCCATCGCCCGCAACCGCGAACACCTGACCAATGACCTTACTGACAATACCGATGAGCGTAGCCATGTGCACTTCCTCCGCTGCCAACCGCTGTCGGCATCCTGTTTTTGCGAAGAACGTGCTCATGGCTCCAACGGGTTGCCTGGCGGAATCACCTGCTGGCAGCGGTTACTTCAAGTAAGCCGCTGCCCTGGCGCCGTTCTCGCCAAGCGTGCCGCTCGCGGGCGACGTGTCTGCTGCGGGATAAAAACCCTCTGCAATCAATGGCATCGGGATCCACTTTCGCAATACGTCACCCTTTGAGCGATGCGTAACGGCTTTGATCCACCAAGGTGACAAAAAACCGTCACCTTAAAACCGTCCGCTTCCCTCCCCTCCAGCACTTCCCCGCCCTAAGTCGATATGTGGTCTGGAACTTTCCTCAAGCCCCGCTGAGCGCCCTAACGCTCGTAAATCAAGGGCTTTCGGAGTGAACAATGTGCTGGATTTTGCAGAGCGCATAAGTTTTTTTTGGCATAAGCCTTATGAAAAATTCTTCTATGGTTTTCCCTAGAATGTTCTTAGCTGTGTTGTTACAAGCATGAAACGGTTTTCACTATAAATGCCGTCAAATATTTGGCGACTAATAAGCACCATTAGGAATCAGGGAGAGGCATCCATGCGCGTATTAACCCCCCTCTGCAGCGCAATTTTGCTGGCCATGGCCTGCGCTTCTCAGGCTCAAGCCATGTCATTGACGGAGGCAATCCAGAGCACCATCGCGACCCACCCGGAGCTGGCGTCTCGAGTGGACAGCCGCCTCTCGGCCGATGAACAAGTGAAAGTCGCCAAGGGAGGATTTTATCCATCGGTTGATCTGAATGCCGCCTACGGGCGCGGGTACAGCGATAACACCAACACCCGGGCATTAGGTAATCACCACACCGAAATTCTGACCTACACCCAATCGGAATTGCGTCTGCGGCAGATGCTCTTCGATGGTTTCAACACCTCGAACGAAGTCCAGCGCACTAAAGGCGTGGTCAACTCCCGGGCCTATTACGCGCAGGGCACCGCTCAGGATCTGGCCCTGCGCACCATCGAGGTCTACCTCGAAGTGCTCAAGCGCCGCGAACTGGTGACTTTGGCCACGAACAATCTGCAAGCTCACATGCGGGTCAACGATCAGATCGGTCTGCGCACTCAGCGTGGTATCGGCAGCACCGCCGACTCTGACCAGTCCGTCGCTCGCCGGGCACTGGCACAAAACAACCTCGATACCGCTGAAGTCGATCTGGCGGATGCCGAGTCGAACTTCTACGCCGTCGTGGGGCGCCTGCCCGATGAACTCGAAGCCCCGCCCTCGACCCGCGGCGAACTGCCCGCCACCCTGCAGGAAGCCCAGCAAAGCATGGTGGAAAACAACCCGTACCTGAAATCCGCCCAGGCCGATGTGCAATCGGCCGAGAGCCAGTACGAAGTTGCCAAGTCGCCGTTCTACCCTCGCTTCGACGCCGAAGCCGCCGTGGGTGCGAACAACAACGTGCAGGGCGATGAAGGCCACGACAACGAATGGCGAGTCGGCATAGTGATGAACTACAACCTGTTCCGCGGTGGCAGCGACAAGGCTCGCCTGGCCTCCGATGCGCACCTGATCAACCAGGCGATGGACGTCCGCAACAATGCCCTGCGTCAACTCAACGAGAACATTCACCTGGCCTGGAACGCCATGGTCAATGCCAAGAAACAAACCCCGACCGCCCGCGAATACGCGGACACCAGCCGACGCGTGCGCGTGGCCTATCAGGACCAGTTCGGCCTCGGCCAACGCACCCTGCTCGACCTGCTGGACAGTGAAAACGAGCTCTACAACGCCAACCGCCGCTACACCGAAGTGCGCTACACCGAGGAGTTCTCGATGTACCGCGTGCTGGCGAACATGGGGCAGTTGCTGAGCAAACAACGAGTGGTGTTGCCCGCCGATGCGATCGCCTCCACGGAAGTAAAAAACGAAGCCCGTTTGCCTGAACTGAAGTAGGCCTGTGGAGAGATCAATGTGACCAGCATGGAATCCGGCAACATCGGTGTCGATCCGCGTCTGAGCTTCGATGACCCGCTTCTGGACGGTCTGTTGATCCTCTGCAAACTCCACGGCGCGACGGTCAGTCGCGCCAGCCTGAGCGCCGGACTGCCCCTGAACAAACAACGCTTGAGCCTGGACCTGCTGCCTCGCGCAGCGGCCCGGGCCAGTTTGCAGGCGCGATTGCTGCGCCGTGAACTGGCGGACATTTCCGTTCTCAACCTGCCTGTAATGCTAATCCTCAACAACGGCCGTACGGCCATTCTGCGACGCATCGGCGATGACGGGCAGTTGTTGATATTGCCCAGCGAAGCCGACGGCGGTGAACAATGGGTCAGCACGCAGGAGCTGGCCGAAAATTACAGTGGCCAGGCCTTGTTCGCGCGGCCACGGCATGAACTCGAAGACCTGCGTTCGCCGCTGGTGCCGCGGGTTGAAGCGTGGTTTCGCGACACCTTGAAGCTGTCGAAGTGGCTGTACAGCGACGCGATTCTGGCGAGTTTTCTGATTAACCTGCTGGGGCTGATGGTGCCGCTGTTCGTCATGCAGACCTACGACCGGGTGGTGCCGAACCAGGCCACGTCGACGTTGTGGGTGCTGTCCATCGGCTTGCTGATCGGCACCGGTTTCGAACTGGTCTTGCGGGTGGTGCGCGCGCACCTGCTGGACACCGCCGGGAAGAAAACCGACGTGATCCTTTCGGCCACGTTGTTTGAACGCATCACTGGTATGTCGATGAAAGCGCGGCCGGCGACCATTGGTGGTTTCGCCCAAAGCATCCATGACTTCCAGGGCCTGCGGGAATTCCTCACCGCCGTAACGCTGACGAGCCTGATCGACCTGCCCTTTGCCGTGCTGATGCTGGTGGTGATCGGCCTGCTCGGCGGCTGGCTGGTGGTGATTCCGTTACTGGCGTTTCCGATCACGATCCTCTTCGCGATGGTGATCCAGGTGCGCCTGCGCGATACCGTACAGAAAAGCCTGACCCTCGGCGCCGAACGCCAGGCGCTGCTGATCGAAACCCTCGGCGGCCTGGAAACCCTCAAGGCGTGCAGCGCCGAAAGCGAACGCCAGCACAAATGGGAAAGCACCCACGGCGCCCTCACCCGCCTCGACAGCCATGCGCGCAACCTCTCGGCGCTGGCCACCAACGGCACGCTGTTCATCCAGCAATTCTGCGGCATGGCGACCATCGTCGCCGGGGTCTACAGCATCATCGCCGGCAACCTCAGCGTCGGCGCGCTGGTCGCAACCTACATGCTTGGCAGCCGGGTGCTCGCGCCGCTGGGGCAGATTGCCGGTTTGATCACGCGCTATCAGCAAGCGCAACTGACCATGAAAAGCACCGATGCGCTGATGTCCTTGCCCCAGGAACGCGACGCCAAACAACGGCCGCTTGAACGCACGCAACTGCAAGGCGCAATAGACGTCAGCGGTGTGACGTTCCATTACAACGGCCAGAACGCTCCGGCCCTGGCCAACATCAGCTTCAGCGTGAAACCCGGTGAGCGGATCGGCATCATCGGTCGCAGCGGCTCTGGCAAAAGCACGCTGGCGCGGCTGGTCATGGGTTTCTACGCGCCGGAAGAAGGCCAGCTGCTGCTCGATGGCCTGGACCTGCGGCAACTGGACGTCGCCGACCTGCGTCAGCAAATCGGTTACGTCGCCCATGACCTGCCGCTGTTGGCCGGCAGCCTGCGCGACAACCTGACCCTCGGCGCACGCTACATCAGCGATTCACGGATGCTCGAAGTCGCCGAACTGACCGGTGTCACCGAGCTGGCGCGTCAGCATCCGCAAGGCTTCGACCGGCCAGTGGGTGAACGCGGACAACTGCTGTCCGGCGGGCAACGCCAGGCGGTGTTGCTGGCCCGCGCCTTGTTGCTGGATCCGCCGATCATGTTGTTCGACGAACCCACCAGCGCCATGGACAACAGCAGCGAAGACATCCTGCGGCAAAAACTCCACCGCTGGGTCCAGGGCAAAACCCTGTTGCTGGTGACCCACCGTACCTCGATGCTCAGCCTGGTGGATCGCCTGGTGGTGCTGGACAACGGGCGGATCGTCGCCGACGGTCCGAAAGAAGTGGTCATCGATGCACTGCGCAAGGGCCGTGTCGGCTCTGCGGCTGTCTAGGAGCTAGCCATGGCCCGTTCATCCTCCGACACCTCGTCCAATTCGAAGCCGCGCGGCTACTTCAGCAGTTTCAGCAAAAGCGCCGAAAGCGAATTCATGCCGGAAACCGCCGGCGCCTCGTTGCAGGACTCACCACGCTGGTCGCGGATCACCGTGTGGCTGGCGGCTGCGCTGATTATCACGGCGGTGGTCTGGGCCAAATTCGCGGTGCTGCAGGAAGTGACCATGGGCGAAGGCAAGGCGATCCCGTCGAGCAAGATCCAAGTGATCCAGAACCTGGAGGGCGGCATCGTCACTGAGATTTTCGTTCGCGAGGGACAAATGGTGAACAAGGGCGACACCTTGCTGCGCCTCGATGACACACGATTTCTGTCGAACAAGGGCGAAAGCGAGGCGGATCGCTATGCACTGACGGCGCAGGTCGAACGTCTGTCGGCCGAGGCGGAAGGCCGGCCGTTCAAACTGTCCCCCGAAGTGATCGCCAAGGCGCCGCAAGTGGCCGAGGACGAACGCTCGCTGTACGAACAACGGCAACGTCGACTGGCCAGCGAACAGCGCACCTTGAGTGAGCAACTTCGGCAAAAATCCCAGGAACTGGCAGAGTTCCGCTCCAAACAGGGCCAATTCAGTTCAAGCCTGGCGTTGCTGCAGCAAGAAATGAACATGTCCACGCCCCTGGTAGGCACCGGGGCGGTTTCGCCGGTGGAGATTTTGCGACTCAAACGCAGCGCGGTGGAAATTCGCGGTTCATTGAACGCCACGACCCTGGCGATTCCCCGTGCGGAATCGGCGATCAATGAGATCAAAAGCAAGATTGATGAGTCCGAACAATCCTTCCGCTCCGACGCGGCGAAGGAGCTCAATGAAAAACGCACTGATCTGTCGAAAATCACGGCAACGAGCATTGCTATCGATGACCGAGTGACCCGCACCACGGTGGTGTCGCCGGTTCACGGGATTATCAAAGTGCTGAAGGTCAACACCATCGGCGGCGTGGTCCAGCCGGGCAGCGACATGGTGGAAATCGTGCCCATCGAAGACAACTTGCTGATCGAAGCCAAGGTCCGGCCGCAGGACGTGGCGTTTCTGCACCCGGGGCAGAAAGCGATGGTCAAGTTCAGTGCTTACGACTACACGATTTATGGGGGGTTGAGTGCGAAGCTGGAGTTAATTGGAGCGGACACGATTACGGACGACAAGGGCAACAGCTTCTACCTGATTCAGGTGAGGACCGATAAGAATCACTTGGGCGGGGATGTGAAACCGTTGCTGATCATTCCGGGGATGGTGGCGACGGTGGACATCATCACCGGGGAGAAAAGCGTGCTGGATTACTTGCTTAAACCAGTGCTTAAAGCCCGGACCGAGGCGATGCGCGAACGTTAGTCTCTGGCCGGGATTTTCTGTGATTGTTCTACCGCTATCGCGAGCAGGCTCGCTCCCACAGTGGATCGCATTTCTCCTGGAGGAACTCGGTCAACTGTGGGAGATAGTTTCTGCTGGGATTTTCTGTGATTGTTCTACCGCTATCGCGAGCAGGCTCGCTCCCACATTTGATCGCATTTCTTCTGGAAGAACTCGGTCAACTGTGGGAGATAGTTTCTGCTGGGATTTTCTGTGATTGTTCTACCGCTATCGCGAGCAGGCTCGCTCCCACATTTGATCGCAATTCTTCTGGAAGAACTCGGTCAACTGTGGGAGATAGTTTCTGCTGGGATTTTCTGTGATTGTTCTACCGCTATCGCGAGCAGGCTCGCTCCCACATTTGATCGCATTTCTTCTGGCAGAACTCGGTCAACTGTGGGAGATAGTTTCTGCTGGGATTTTCTGTGATTGTTCTACCGCTATCGCGAGCAGGCTCGCTCCCACATTTGATCGCATTTCTCCTGGAAGAACTCGGTCAACTGTGGGAGCGAGCCTGCTCGCGATGAGGCCCGCACAGGCAATGATCATTTCGGCCCATGATTGCGCTGAAAGGTCTCCTCCCCCATCGCCGCGATCTGCCCCTCGATCAACGCCTCGAACGGCCGTAACAACGGGTCAAAAGTGGTCGGCGCTTCGAGGGTCTGCAACGCCTGCACTATCGCCTCCACCGTCGACAACGCGCCCGGCCCCGGTGCCTTGCGCAATCGATATCTCGACACTGCGCCCTGCGCCAACGTCACCCTCGGCAGCGCCGCCAGCAGCGGGTTGAGGTGCAGCATCTTGCGCGCCTTGCGCCAGGTGCCGTCCGGAACCACCAACAACATCGGTTCATCATTTAGCGTGTAAGCCTGCAACGGCTGCGCATCATCGGCGGGAAACAACAGCCGCGCCTGATAGCCCGGTTGATTCAACAGCGCTGGCAAATCCTCGAACACCTCGCCCACTATCAACTCGGCATTCTTCAACCCTGATGCCGCCAACCGCGCGGTGTTCAGCGCATGGTTCACTTCGCTCGGATGCTGCAACAGCAACACCCGGGTGCGGCTGTCGAGGCTCGGAATCAGCGGGCACAGGCAATGAGTTTGCGGACGCAGGCAGCGCGGACATTGGATTCTGGACATGGCTTGTTTTTCCGTTAAGCGGCCTGATTCAGTTGTGCTTTGAGCAAATCGCGAAAGGTCTGGATCAACGGCTCGCGGCTGCGGCCACGACGCACGATCATCGAGAACGGCGCCTGATAGCCGAAGGTCGCCGGCAGCAGCACCCGCAAATCGCCCTTGTCGGCCCAAGCTTGAGCGTAGTGCTCCGGCAGGTAGCCGATGTAGGCGCCCGACAACACGAGAATCAGCTGCGCCTCCATACTTTCCACCGTCGCCGCGCTGTGTTTGAAACCGTGGCGTGCCAGTTCCGCCTGGCTCCAGTAACCACGGCCGACCATGCGCTGCTGGGTGATCACTTGTTCAGGGATGCGCCGCTCGGTGAACAGCGGATGACGACTGCTGCAATACAACCAGTGTTGCTCGCGGTACAGCGGCATATAGACCAGACCGCTCATGCGCGTGGAGAACGCGCCGATGGCCAGGTCGAGGCGGTTGTCCTGCACGCCGAGTTGCAGTTCGTAAGGGCTCATGACCGACAAATGCAAATGCACGGCCGGGTGTTCCTGACTGTAGGCGCCAATGGCTTCGGCGAACGGCAAGGCCTTGTCGCTGACGGTGGAGTCGATGACGCCGAGGTTCAAGGTACCGCGCAGTTCGCCTTTGAGGGCAGCAGCGTATTGCTCGAAGCCTTCGAGTTCGCCGAGCAGACGCAGGGTTTCCTGGTGGAACAGTTCGCCTTTGCTGGTCAGGCTGAAACCACCACGACCGCGATGGCATAGGACCAGGCCGAGGGCGGCTTCGAGCTGGCTCATGTAAGTACTGATGGCCGAGGTCGAGAGGTTGAGCTCCTGCTGGGCGTTGGCAAACCCCTGATGGCGAACCACGCTGACGAAAATGCGCAACAGTTTCAGGTCGGGTAATGCGTTGGCCATGGGGGCTCCGGGGGCTTTAGAAATGTGTTGCCTGTTGAATACACCCCTCACCCCAGCCCTCTCCCCACGGGGGAGAGGGGGAAAGGGAGCCGATCTCCATGGCTTTCAAATCCTGAGTTTGACTCAGTATTTCAGGTCGATGTAATTCCCGAGAACACCTCGGTCAGTCCCCTCTACCCCGTGGGGAGAGGGTTAGGGTGAGGGGGCGCTCTTGAGGCGAGCACAAATCTCAATGCCGCAAAGTCTAATCCCCCTCCCGTCATTAGTTTAGAAAAATCTGAACTAAGTATTTGCCCGTAGCGATTCTTCCCGGCCACTACATTTCGCAGAATCGCCCCACAGCGGTGCCTGCGTCTCCCCGACCTGCGCAACCGACATAAATAAAACAACGACGATGAGGCCTTACCCGTGGACAAGATTCTTCACCAACCACTGGGCGGCAATGAAATGCCGCGCTTCGGCGGCATCGCCACCATGATGCGACTCCCCCATGTGCCAACCGCTGCCGGTCTGGATGCTGCCTTCGTTGGCGTCCCGCTGGACATCGGCACGTCCCTGCGCCCAGGCACCCGTTTCGGGCCTCGCGAAATCCGCGCCGAATCGGTGATGATCCGCCCGTACAACATGGCCACTGGCGCTGCACCGTTCGACTCGCTGTCGGTTGCCGATATCGGTGACGTGGCGATCAACACGTTCAACCTGCTGGACGCCGTACGGATCATCGAAGAGTCCTACCACAAAATCCTTGAACACAATGTGATCCCCCTGACCCTCGGCGGCGACCACACCATCACCCTGCCCATCCTGCGTGCGATCCATAAGAAGCACGGCAAGGTCGGCCTGGTGCACATCGACGCTCACGCCGATGTGAACGATCACATGTTCGGCGAGAAAATCGCCCACGGCACCACTTTCCGTCGCGCTGTCGAAGAAGGCCTTCTGGATCCGGACCGCGTGGTGCAAATCGGTCTGCGCGCTCAGGGCTACACCGCTGATGACTTCAACTGGAGCCGCAACCAGGGCTTCCGTGTGGTTCAGGCCGAAGAGTGCTGGCACAAATCCCTGGCTCCGCTGATGGCCGAAGTTCGCGAGAAAGTCGGCGGCGGTCCGGTGTACCTGAGTTTCGACATCGACGGCATCGATCCAGCCTGGGCGCCAGGTACCGGCACCCCGGAAATCGGTGGTCTGACGACCATTCAGGCGATTGAAATCGTTCGCGGCTGCCAAGGCCTCGACCTGGTCGGCTGCGATCTGGTAGAAGTCTCGCCCGCTTACGACACCACCGGCAACACCTCGCTGCTGGCCGCCAACCTGCTGTACGAAATGCTCTGCGTACTGCCTGGCGTAGTCCACCGCTGAGGATTGGTCGTGAACGAACGTGATCAGGTACTCCAGGCCGCTGCCGATCTGGTAGCCGCCTTTGCCCGTAACGATCGCGAAGCCTATTTCGGTGCGTTCAGCACCGACGCCAGCTTCGTGTTCTACACCCTCGAACAGCCCCTGCTGTCGCGCGATGCCTATCAGGCGTTGTGGGACACCTGGCGCTCGGAGGATGGCTTCGAAGTGCTTTCGTGCACCTCGAGCAACGCCTTCGTCAGCCTGCAGGGTGACGTGGC